>Ga0265292_1000601_pt1 | contig 46190 bp, 43 predicted proteins | sample Munlanlewell296A_FD_189080 | JGI IMG/M metagenome (GOLD analysis project Ga0265292, IMG submission 189080) | Leachate microbial communities from a municipal landfill in Southern Ontario, Canada - Leachate well 296A | ecosystem: Engineered > Solid waste > Landfill > Unclassified | place: Canada... | reverse complement strand
ACTATTAGAAACTATGAACCGATTTCAAGACCACAGATATAGTTGGCTTGATAATAAAAAATTAATCTTCCAGGGTGCATCCTATACCTAATATTATACGGCCAGATAATCACCGTGAAAATCCGTGATTATTGATTTTACGGAACTTTTATATACCAGAACCCTTGTAATAAGCCTGTTGGTAATTGCGATTATTTACGTAATCCGGGCTGTGTTTATCCGGCTGATAACTAAAGGCTTTCTACCCATGACCTTTATTTCTCCGCGGGGATTGATCACGATTCTCCTATATCTGAGTATCCCCGAAGAGTCCAGGATACCGGAGGTAAATGCCGGTGTACTGTTCATGGTGGTCCTGATCACCAGCTTCATGATGCTTCTTGGTCGGGGCGACCGTCAGGTATAGAAAACACTGACATTTGGGCTGGGCCATTATAAATTTAGGCCACCAAAGCTTCCAAAAGTTTCAACAGAATGGGAAATTCAGATACATTAAACTTAGCCAATGATGGACTTAAGCCAACCCTTATGGTATACGCTATTTCGGGCAATGCTTTGAAAAGAAATTCATCTGTTTTGTCATCTCCGGCAGCAAGAATAAAGTCGAAACTTTCATTTAACATCAAAGCATTTGCGGCTTGTCCTTTATCATATTTGCCACTTTTCACTTCTAATACTTTATTTCCCTCCAGAATTTCAAAATCTGTTTTATGACGAATTATCTCGGCAAGGTCATCCCGCAATTCATGGAGACGCAGCTGAGCGAAATCTGAATCTGCGTTTCGATAATGCCAGGCAATGCTGCCTGTTTTCTCCTCAATAAAAGTACCATTACATCGACTCACATATTCCAAAAGAATCGGCATTACAGCTTCTTTCCATTGAATATCCGGATCGAAGGCGGCCTCCCAAATTTCATCCCCTTTTTTAATAAAGTAACCATGTTCTGCAACTAAAGTGACATTAACCCCGCTGAATTGTCTTTCTAAAAATTCCTTGCTTCTTCCGCTGATAATAACAATTTGATTTTTAGGATCATTGGATAGTTTTTTAATGATATCCAACGTCTTATTATCGATCACCGCCAATTCAGGATATTTGGAAAATTCAACAAGCGTACCGTCATAATCGAGAAAAAGAATACGTCTTCCGGCATTTTGATAATCTGATTTGATTTGTGACGAGATAGCATTATTAATGAATTTCACATTCATTATCTTCTGTTGCTCTTTCGTATCAAATGCCTCATTAAAAAAATCATAGGCCCAGGTGAAAACATTGTAATTCGCAAGCCGGTGTTGCATTCTTTCGAGGCGCACCTGTTTATCGGCAGGCTCCATTTCAAGAGCGGTAAGAATTGCTTCTGCCATTACCACATTATCAACAGGGTTAACAATTAAGGCTTCGTTTAATTCTGCAGCAGCACCTGCCATCTCACTCAGGATCAGAACTCCTTTGTTTTCAACCTGGCATGCCACATATTCCTTGGCGACAAGGTTCATCCCATCACGTAAAGGGGTAATAAGGCCTACGTCACTTACATCGTACAATGCAACCAGCTCATCAAAAGATAAGGACTTGTATTGATAAATGACAGGACGCCATGCTAATGAACTATACTTGCCATTAATACGGCCAACCGTTGACTCTATGTCTTTCTTCATTTCTTTGTATTTTTCAATGCTATCGCGGGAAGGGACGACAACCATATTGAAAACTACTTTTGAATGCCACTCGGGAAATTTTTCCAGGAATGTTTCATATCCTTTAAGCTTTAATAACAGGCCTTTTGAATAATCAAGCCTGTCAACTGAAAAAATGAGCTTTTGTTTTGGAATATTGTCTAAAATCTTTTGCTTTTCCACTAAGACTTTTTCGCTCATGCAGGCGGCATGAAATTTTTCATAGTCAATGCCAATAGGGAAGGCATCTGCTTTAACAAGCTTGTTCGGTGTGTATATAATATTTTGATGGCACTCATAACCGGTTGTCCGTTTTACGCACTTTATAAAATGCTGCGTATAGTCATGTGTATGAAATCCTATCAAGTCGGCCCCAAGCATTCCGTTAATAATAGATTCCCGCCAATGACGGGGCAATAACCTGAATATTTCAAATGATGGGAAAGGAATATGCAGAAAGAAACCAATAGTAGTATCGGGCACTCTTTTCCGGATCATTTCAGGCAACAGGAGCAACTGGTAGTCATGCACCCAAATAAAATCACCGGGTTTAATAATCTTAACAATTTCATCACAAAATCTGGAATTGGCTTCTTCATAAGCTTTAAAATAGTCGTTGTTATATACACTGTATGACGAGAAATAGTGAAACAACGGCCAAATAAGGTCGTTGCAGAAACCACCATAATACAAATCGTTTAATTTAGGAGGTATATTAACCGGCGCGATATCAAAATACTCATTTTCAAATTTTTCTGATGAAGGATTATTGGGAAAATTATCCGCAATCCCTGTCCAGACAATCTTCTTGTCAATTCCACTACTGGTACTCTTATTAAAGTTTTCTGACAAAGCAAGGATAGCAGAAACAAGACCACCAGAATTTTGAACAGCTTTTATCCCGTTTTTCGTTTGACTGAATTGAAAAGGCAAACGATAAGCGGCAATTACCAACCTTTCAAAATGTGTTTTGGTTTCCATACCTATACAAGTTTTTGTGGCAACCTTTTACTAAACAGCAATAGTTCTAGCCATGTTTTACAAATATAGCCCAAAATTTTGTATCTTAAACCTTTTAATAGAAATAGGCTATGAATCAATATTTTAACAGTCAGACGGTTAGGCTTATTGTTGCAACAGGCTCGTTTATCGCACTCCTAATAGTCATATTTTTTATTTACCGATATTTATTTCTATTCTATCGGAAAAAGGCTTTGCAAACACCTGGCAAGCTTGATGATCTTATTATCGACCTTTTTAAGATACCAGCCTTATGGTTGATATATTGGGTATTGTTAAAGATTTTTACACACTTGTTTTTCAGTAGTTTGCCCATTTTCCCTTATTTGTTGCATGCAAGCACTCTATTGCTCATTTTCTCAATTTCATGGATTTCTTTTCAGGGTGTAAAGGCAGGAGCCTATTTTATTCAAAGTAAGCTTGACATTGGTGCTTCCGACAACCTGAATGCGCGTAAAAGTCTCACTCAAATTAAAGTTTTTAAAGGTATTGCCAATACAATAATTGTAATTATTGCTATAGGTATTGGTTTATTGACTTTTGAAAAAGTAAAAACCATTGGGTTGAGCTTGCTTACTTCTGCAGGGGTTATTGGTATTATTGTTGGATTTGCCGCGCAGAAAAGTATAGGCATGATACTAGCCGGAATACAACTTGCTATAACTCAGCCTATCCGCCTCGATGATGTGGTAGTTGTTGAGGGGGAATGGGGCAGGATTGAAGAAATATCGTTAACCTATGTGGTTGTTAAGATTTGGGATGAGAGACGTTTGATACTTCCTGTAACCTGGTTTCTTGAAAAACCTTTCCAAAATTGGACCCGGACTAGTGCCGAAATCACCGGTACGATTTTTTTAAACGTTGATTACAGTTTTCCTGTTGAAAGCATACGAATAGCATTATCTGACATGGTTAAGGGCAATTCCAATTGGGACGGCCGTGCGCTGAATGTACAAGTGACAAAAACAACGGAACAATATAAAGAAATCAGAGTACTGCTAAGTAGTAGCGATGCATCCAAAAATTGGGATTTAAGGGTAGCCATACGGGAGAAACTGATTGATTTTATCAATGTTAATTATCCTGATTCATTTGCCAAAATCAGGTTAAAACCAAACTGAAATTTTCCTTTAAAACAGATGTAGCTGATTAAGGTTTAATAAATTTTGAAATGTGCGTCTCTGCCGAAAATAATATAGCTGTATTGATTAAAGCCAGGTGCGAATAGGCTTGTGGAAAATTTCCCAAAAGTCTTTTTGTTGTAAAATCAATGTCTTCACTGAAAAGCCCGACATGGTTTCCGCAAGCCAACAGGTTTTCAAAGATAATATTCGCTTCCTCCTTCCTCCCTATCTTAAACATAGCCTGAATTAACCAAAAGGTACATATCGTAAATGAGGAGGTTGGTTTGCCAAAATCATCAGTATTTACGTAGCGGTACATTAACCCCTCATGATATAGGGCATTTTTTACAGCTATCACTGTCTTTTCATACTTTAAATCACCGGCATCAATAAAACCATATTCTGCCATGAGCAATAATGAAGCATCAATATGGGAACTGCCATAGGTTTGTGTAAATGTTTGCAAATCCTCATTCCAGCCATTCATTAATACATCTTCCTTAATTGTATTTGCGATGCACCTCCACTTTTCATCATACTCTGTTTTATTTAGCAGGCTGGCAATTTTCGAGGCCCTGTCCATTGCTACCCAACTCATTACTTTCGATAGAACATAATGCTTTTCTTCATACCGCCTTTCCCAAATCCCCCTGTCAGGCTTTTGCCATTGCATTGAAACCGTTCGGGAAATATTTCGCACAATTTCCCAAATATCTTCAATTTCGTCCAGTGTGCCCGGGAAAAATTCGTAATACGGATAAATAACATTCAGCAAATAACCAAAAACATCATTCTGCCTTTGATTAAATGCTGCATTCCCAATTCTTACGGGTTTTGAGTTTTCATAGCCTGATAAGTGGGGCAGATCTGACTCGGTAAGTTCACGCTCCCCTCTGATACCATAAACGATTTGAAATAAATCCTGCTTAGATTTAAGAATACCCTTGATAAATGTTATAAAACGCTGGGCAGCAATGTCATGCCCAGTTTTAAACAGTGTTTCGATGGACATGGATGCATCCCGTAACCAACAAAAACGATAGTCCCAGTTACGTACTTCGCCAATTGTTTCGGGGATACTGGTTGTCACAGCTGCTAGCACTGCACCCGTGGATTGGAACGACATTATTTTTAATACCAATAAACTCCTGGTTATTTCGTCGTTATATTTTCCATACTTCTTGGAACGATTTGTCCAGTTCAGCCAATAAACTTTGGTTCGCTGGTATTCAAGGTAAACTCTGTTAATATCAATATCTATTAACTTTTGGTTGTAGGACAATAAAAAAAACTGAGGTTCCTTGAGCTCGATTTCTTTTGACTCCAGGATATCATTAAGGTCAAGGCTGGAATATAGAAATAAACAATCAGTATGATTAACCTTTGAAAAAGTCCGAATGTGATGGTCGCTGATTACGTGTTCAACTTCGTCCCTTGCATAATTAAGCCTGGGGCAGTAGTTAACTTTAAATGTTGGATTGCCGGACTTGAGCCTGATATATCGATAAATTTCGGCAGGGACAAAATAATCGTTATCGCTGGTTTTATAACGGGGCATAAAGTCAATAACCTCAAAGGACCCTTTCCGGGATTCAAATTCGGTGCATAAAACATTTGTACGGAAAAAGTACTTTTGCTTAATACTGTAGTTATCATCCACAATGAAACTGAAATTACCACCCTTTTCCTTATCGAGAATTTTGGCGAAAACAGAGGGTGAATCGAAATCGGGCAGGCAGCACCAATCAATACTACCCTTATCTGAAACAAGGGCAGCACTCCTGCAATTGCCAATTACGCCATAATTCAGGTTGTTCATAACAATTCTATAGATTTGGTTGAAAATTTAATCACGACATTCACATAAGATAAGAAAAATAGCCGAATTCTGAACAGTTTGACGCCAAAGTAACCGTTGATATTGATAGGGCAACTAAGACATGGCAAAAGAAAGCTTCCCAAATAAGGTGATTTGAACCGGAAGTCGCCTTTCTGTATTAATCTTGCGAAAACTCTTTGACCATTTTACGATAAGCCGAAAACACATTAGCTTTGGAAACAAAACCGATATACTTCCCTTTTTCCAATACAGGAAGATTGTAATGTGCTGATGTTTGGAATTTTTGGGCAACGGCTTCCATTGTTTCGTCTATTTCCACACATGTATCCGGCATAAACATCAATTGGTTAACAAAAGTTGTTTCGTATAATTCAGGTTTGAATATGATATTCCTGATATCATTTATAAAAACTACTCCAAGAAAGGTGCGGTCTGGTTTTATAACAGGAAAAACATTGCGTTTAGATTCTGTCACCACTTTAACGAGGTCGCCCAGGCTGGCTTCGGGGCTGATGCTTTTGAAATTTGTTTCGATGAGATCGCGTATAGAAAGACGCGACAGCACAGCTTTATCTTTATGGTGTGTTATTAATTCGCCCTGCTGAGCCAATCGTTTTGTGTACAGCGAATGAGGTTCGAAATTCATGATGGTGAGGTACGAAACAGTGGCAGTTATGATAAGCGGAATAAAAAATGAATACCCACCGGTAATCTCGGCAATAAGAAATATGGCAGTGAGTGGAGCATGCATAACGCCAGCCATAATTCCAGCCATTCCTGCCAAAGCAAAATTCTTCTCCGGTAATCGCGAAGGATCAAAGAAATTGATCAACCTGGCAACAAAGAAACCCGTTACTCCACCCATGAATAATGAAGGTGCAAAAATACCTCCTACCCCTCCTCCCGCATTAGTTGCTGTCATTGCAATCACTTTAAAGAAGAGAACCAGCAGCAGAAAAAACAAGAAGAGTATGTAGTTGTTACTGACAGAATAGAACAGACTGTTCTGAAACAGCGAATCCCCATTGCCATTAAGGATAGCAGTGAGCTCCATATAACCTTCACCAAAGAGAGACGGAAAAAGAAAAATAAGAACACTCACGATTGTTCCCCCAATAACTAACCTCAATGTAGTGTTATTTACTCTTTGAAACAGCGCTTCCATATAAAGGTTTGCCCTGGTAAAATAGAGTGATATCATGCCGCAGATAACACCCAGGAGTACATAAAAAGGAATGTTTCCCAATTCAAACGGATTAGAAACTGTGAATGCAAAGAGGAGATTCTTGCCCATAAAAAAGGATGCCAGAGTTGCTCCTGTTACAGCTGATATAAGCAAGGGGACGAGCGACGACATGGTCAGATCGATCATAAGAACTTCGAGTGCAAAGATTACTCCTGCTATAGGCGCCTTGAAAATCCCTGCAATGGCACCTGCTGCACCGCAGGCTATCATTAGCGTTACAGACCGGTAATCCAGACGCAAAATCCTGGCCAGGTTAGAGCCTATTGCAGCGCCAGTAAGAACTATTGGCGCCTCTAATCCCACTGATCCCCCAAATCCAACAGTAAATGTACTGCCAACCATGGAAGAATAAGTATTATGAAGTCGTAAAATGCTGTTATTCTTGGAGATAGAATAGAGCACTCGACTTATACCATGCCCAATATTATCGCGGACAAAAAACTTAATATAAAGCACGGTGAGTAACATCCCGATGAAAGGATATGCAAGATAAAGCAAGTTAAACTTCTTTGTTTCAAATCCTTGAGTAAGCAACTCATGCGTATAAAAGACGGTGTTTTTGAGTACAATCGCAGCCATACCGCCCAATAAACCGGTGAGCAGGCTGAGAATAATAATAAACTTGTTATGAGGTATGAATTTTAACCTCCAATAGTGCACCTTCTGAAAAAATTTCAATCGTGTAATCATTGAGCTAATATATGAATTGATTCCCATTAAGAAGGCCAACACTTCTGCCAGGATTTTCTAGCCTGTATAATTCATAAACCGCAAATTAGCGAATCCGGACATTTTTTAGCCGTGCATGTTAGGAATTTTTATGCTGATGCGACCAATTTTTTTCTTCTTGGATTGGGAAAGCGGCTTACAGGCTGATTTTCAGACCTGTTTTGTGCAAAAAAATCGCTTTTAGCATGCAATAAAGCACATTTTTCCCTGCAAGGTGTGCATCAGTACGTATGCAGCAGAGTGTAAAAACAAGCGGAATTGATTGGCATGAAAGCTGTTACCCGTCAGGCCGGTTATAAATCGAACACGGGGTTTTAACGAGAAATGGCTCCCCATAGTGGAGAGCCATTACATGAGTCAATCATAAGGGAGTTTTACTTCCTGTATTTGCAGCAACCAGGCAATGCGTCATAAACCTTATCGTCAGCCTTAAACTTCCCGGTGTCATGTCCAACTGTTTGGTCTAAAGTTGTACAAAATGTTAGTTCTTAATTACTTCCCTGGTTTTCCCGCAAGTCAGCATAGCCTGTCCGAAGTAAGGATTAAGGATTTTATCGGTTTCGCTCAACCAGAATGCTCCCTTGTTATCGAAAGCCATCGGACAAAACTGTATCCGGTGCAATAGTGCTATCCTGCTTGCCGTTCATCATACTGGGTTTTCCCATCAGCTGGGCTGAAGCATCGATATTGAACGTGCCATTGGTAACTATTTCTTCACCTTCATTAAGCCCATCAAGTACCACATAACTGTCGCCCAGATCCGGTCCAAGCGTAATTTCGCGCATCAGGAAGGTCGGTTCAGAGGCTCCCGGAACTTTAATATAAATAATGGAACGGGTTCCTGTCCATAACACTGCCGATTGGGGAATGACCAAACTGTTGCCTTGAGTGGCCAAATGGGTCATTACATGTCCTGTGGCAAACATTCCAGGTTTAAGGATGTTATCGCCATTACCCACATCCACCCTTAATTGGGCTACCCGGTTTTGGGCATTTATCACCGGGTCGATAAATGAGATCACACCCCTAAACTCCTTGCCTGGCAATGATTGCAACGTAAACGTTACCTTATCACCCTGCTTAATCCAGGGGAGGTCACTTTCATAAGCATCAAACAATGCCCACACATGACTCAGATCGACAATCTCGTATAGGGCTGACCCCTGTTGTACATAGTCCCCCTTATTAACCTTCCTGGCAGAAACTATTCCTGAAACTGTGGCTGTAACATCAAAAATACTTTTAACCTTTCCACTGCTTTCAATTTCAGCAATCTGACCATCGGTAAATTTCCATTGTCTCAGTTTATCTCGGGCAGCCGAAATTATGGCAGTATCTCTCATTTTCAGCGCTTCAAATAATTCCTGCTGGGCGGTCACCAGGGATGGCGAATAAATCTGAGCGATGGTCTGGCCTTTACGGACCTCTTCTCCGGTAAAGTTTATCAGTAGTTGTTCGATGCGACCGGCCAGATGAGCGGACTGGGTTTGAACCAACCGTTCATCAGCCTGGATTTTTCCATACAGCCGAACTTCCTTTACCGGTTCCTGCCTGGAGACAATTGTAGTTTGCACTTCGGCAATCCGCGCAGCATCTTCGGTCATGGAAATTGCGTTTGGATCAATCTGAGCTGCATCCTGCGTTAATGGAATCAAATCCATCCCGCAAAGCGGGCATTGCCCGGGCTCATCACGCCGGATCTGGGGGTGCATGGAGCATGTCCAGATCGTGCTTTTCTTTTCACTAACATTGATTTCCGGTTTATGCTCAACCGGTGGCCGGTGAAAAACCAGCCAACCTGAAAAGAAACCTGCAATAAGAAGCAAGGACATCCGCAAATAGGTATTTTTTATTAATTTCTTGATTTTCATGTATTTATTCCGATATTAATTAGACGAGATGATGGATATCAAAGTTGCAATTGCCGTATTTCTGTCAACCAGGGCTTCAATATGCTTAAATTCATAGTTCAGCAATTGCTGCTGCATTCGAAGGATCTCTTCGAAATCCGTACCGGCTGTTGAATAAGACCGGGTTAGAAGGGTTATCGTTTTCTCAGCTAAGGAAGCCTGGCGTTTATAGAGTTCCACCCGCCTGTCGGCATCGTTATACAGTTGTACACCCTCCTGATAATTTACGGTCAGTTCATTCCGGACGTTTTGAGCCGATTCGGCAGCGGCATCCCGAAGGAATTCGGCCTCCCGGCGCAAAGCGTTGTACTTTTTACGGTATATGGGCAAAGTAGCAGAAAACATCGGCATAATCATGTCCTGACCGTTCATCATGGAAGTTGCCTCCGGACGTTTTTGGATCAATGAATAATTTAACCCCATACCGACCATTGGATAACCCATCCGGGTAACCATATTGATCTTGGCTTCATTAGCCGCCCGGTCGGCCTCATACATTTTAATCATCGGATTATTCACTATACTATCGGCCAAAAGAGCTAAAGAACCAGGCAACGGGGATTCCATCAACGAATCACTGATAAAAACCTCCGTATCCGGTTTCCGGTAGAGGTTGCTGTTAAAGCGTGCTTTATCGGTGATCAGCTGATCTTTGAGAAATGCAAGCCGGTTTTCAAGAGAGCCGATTTCGATCTGAACCCTTAAAAGGTTGACCATTCCTCCCTGATTGCTGCTACCCATTGAAGATTCCGGGGAATTTGCCATGTTGCCACTGTTTCCGCCGGATCCGGCGGACGTGTTGCCCATATTGCCTCCTGCCATACCGGAATTCTCCGTTTTCTGAGCAGCTTCCATACCGGATGAAGCACCTCCGCTTCCTGCTGCTGATGATATACCGGCTGTTTTAAACCGGATCAGGGCCATCCTTTCCAAAGATCGCAAAAGGGCAAGGTTCTTTTCAGCTACCATGATCTCTTGCTTTGTCCGGTATACCTGGTACCACGAACTTTTAACCTGAAAAAACAGTTCGTTTTTTACACTCTGTGCCTCTTCATATTTAGCCAGTGCCATTTTTGAGGCTTCATCTTTAGCGGCTTTTAACGTGCCAAACCAGGGTGACATTTGCATAAGTCTGACATCAGCCACCTGGTTTCCTCCCAAAAGTTCCATCGGTTTAATAAAAAAGCCGAATTGCATCTCGGGATCAGGTAATGCACCAGCTTGCGGAACTCTTTCCAAAGCCGCCAGATACTCAGAATATTTGGCTCTCAGGCCGGGGTTGTTTGAAGCGGCCTCTTTCAGGAATCCTGAGAGGGAATCGGTTTGCTGTGCAGCCGATGTTGCCCATGATGCTATAAAAACCAGGAACAACATAGTTCTCATCAGGGGTCTAATGCCCGGAGGCCTATTATTAATTATCATTTTGATCCTCCTGATTTGCCGTTAATTTCCTCAACTCTTTTTTTACGGCCCCTTCCCTCCAAATGCTCTGGAGGATTGGAACCACGAAAACGGTCATAATCTGGATGGTCATTCCCCCGAATGTGGGGATGGCCATCGGAACCATTATATCGGCCCCTTTTCCGGTTGACGTAAGGACCGGCAGAAGCGCGATAATAGCGCAAGCTGCGGTCATCATAGCCGGTCGGACCCGTTTTTTCCCGGCTTCCACAACCGCTTCGCGAACAGCTTCTACTGTGGCAGGTTTTCGCCTCTCGAACACATCATGTATATAGGTTCCCATGATCACCCCGTCATTCGTGGCAATTCCGAACAGTGCAATAAATCCCACCCACACCGCAACGCTCAGGTTAATCTCATGCATCTGAAACAGGTGCCTCATGTTTACCCCGGCTACGGCAAAGTTCATAAACCAGGGTTGACCGTATAACCACAAGAAGATAAATCCCCCGGAAAAGGCAACAAATACGCCGGAAAAGTGAATCGATGAAGCGGTAACGGTTTTAAACTGAAAAAAGAGAAGCAGAAAAATAATCATCAGGCTTATGGGAACAACAACGGCCAACCGCTTAGTAGCTCTAATCTGCTGCTCATAATTTCCGGCAAATTTAAAGGATACCCCGGGCGCTAATTTCAACTCGCCGGATTCAATTTTCTGGTCAATAAATTTCCGGGCCTGTTCCACCACATCCACCTCGGCAAGATTGGAAATCTTATCGAAAATTACATAACCGTTCAAAAAGGTATTTTCGCTGCGAATCATCTGCGGTCCACGCGTATATATGATATCGGCCAGTTCACCCAAAGGAACCTGAACACCTGTCATGGATGGTACCAGAATTTTCTTAAGGTCTTCGGGTGAAGTGCGTAATTCACGGGCATACCGAACCCGTATCGGGAATCGTTCCCGGCCTTCAACTGTGGTCGACAATGCCATACCTCCGACGGCTGCCTGTAGTACATCCTGTACGTCGATGATCATCAATCCATATCGGGCAATAGCTTCGCGATTTAGTTTAATTTCGATGTATGGCGCTCCAACCGCGCGGTCATAGAACACCGAGGATGCCTGAATGGAGGGGACCTCTTTCAGTAACCGTTCGAACTCCAGACCGGCCTTTTCAATGGACTCCAGATCCGGTCCGTAAACTTTTAATCCCATAGGGGCCCGCATACCGGTTGATAACATCACCAGACGGGTTTGAATAGGCTGCAGTTTGGGGGCAGAGGTTAGTCCCGGGAGGTTGGTTACCTTAACAATCTCATTCCAGATATCGTCGGGACTCTTAATATGTGGGCGCCATTGCCTGAAATATTCCCCTCTTTCGTCCGGGATCAGGTTTTCGCGTGGAATGAGCCGGAATTCCTCTTTCTGCCAATTGTATTTCGTACCGTCTTTCAGAACAAAGTTGTCATCCCGATCCACCTTGAATTTCATACGGTGGCCGTTCTCATTCAGAATGAATTCAGGCCGGTAGTTGATGGTATTCTCGAACATTTGAACCGGAGCCGGATCGAGGGCAGAGTTTACGCGGCCCCATTTACCAACGGCCAGTTCCACTTCAGGAATGGTGGTCAACCGCTTATCCAGCTGCTGAACATATTCGATATTACGCTCGATCCCGGCATGAGGCATGCTTGTCGGCATCAACAGAAATGAGCCTTCATCCAGGGCAGGCATAAATTCTTTACCAACACCCGGAAAGGTTTTCATGGCTGCGGTCCATAAAGAGGTTTCCCTGACCTTCCAACCGATTTTCTCAAAACCTTTACCCACAAGTCCGAAAGATTTGTCGAACCCTTGCCAGATTAAAAAACCCAATAGTACGGTGAATACAGGTAACATCAGGAATTTGATCTTGTTGCTCAGGCACCATCTAAGAATTCGTTCATAATAATGAACCATGGTCATCAGCATGGCCAGAATGATCCCGATCAACCCACCCACAAACAGAAAGTTGACGGTGGTTCCGTTGTGAGTCCCCAGTGGAAGCCATTCAACGGTGAGATAATAAACGGCTACAAAAATGGTCAGGCCGATTGCGATGTATTTGGGCATCTCCTGTCGTACCTCAGACCAGCGATTGCTGAGCAAATTACTGACCCCGATCAGGGTGAGTGCCAGGGCCGGCCAGGCTCCGAGGAAAATCACAGCGGCAGGTCCCGCAAGGATCAGGGTGAAATTCCAGAATTTCCGCAATCGCCCTTTATCGAAATTGAGAGAGTAAATATAGTAAGCCAGCATCGGAAGCACCACCATTCCAAGAACATAGGAGGAAGTGATTGCGAAGGTCTTGGTAAAGGCCAGCGGCCTGAACAGTTTGCCTTCGGCTGCTTCCATGGCAAAGACCGGCAGGAAACTGGCAATGGTGGTGGCAAGGGCAACAGTAACGGCAGCTCTTACCTCGGTGGTGCCGATATAGATGAGCTGCACCAGGTCCTTGCCCCGAAGCTTACGATTTCCGGGCATCTCCAGATGTCTGTTTATATTCTCAATGTCAACGATCCCGATATCTACCATGATACCAATGGCAATGGCAATTCCCGACAGGGCCACGATATTGGCTTCCACCCCGAACAACCGCATCAGGATAAATGTCATGAGGACCCCGACCGGCAGCAGGAACGAGACGATAAAAGAGGCCTGCAGGTTCATTAATAATAGTATGATGACAATGATACTGATCAGGACTTCGTGAGAGAGGGCAGATTCGAGTGTTCCGATTGTTTCCTGGATCAGGCCGGTACGGTCGTAAAACGGTACCACCGTTACTTTTGAAACGGTCCCGTCAGCGAGCGTTTTCGACGGAAGTCCCGGTTCAAGTTCCTTTATCTTGGCTTTAACATTATTAATGACCTCCATCGGATTCGATCCGTAGCGGGCCACCACCACGGCTCCGGCTGCTTCAGCACCGCCCTTGTCCAAACCTCCCCTGCGTGTTGCAGGGCCAAAGCTGACCCGTGCCACATCGCTGAGCCGGACGGGAATATTGTCGCGCACAGCTACAACGGCAACTTTTAAATCGTCGAGGTTTTTAATGTATCCCAGTCCACGTATCACATATTCAACCTGGTTAAGCTCAATGGTCTCCGCACCTATGTCGAGGTTGCTTTTACTTACCGCGTTCATGATGTCCATCACGTTAACCCCGAATGCTTTCATGGCTTCAGGATTAATATCCACCTGGTATTCCTTCACATATCCCCCGATAGAAGCCACTTCTGAAACCCCCTCGGCCGAGGCCAGGGAATATTTGACATAATAGTCCTGGATGGTTCGTAGTTCCTGCGGATCCCATCCGCCGGTGGGTTTGCCGGTTTTGGGATCCCGGCCTTCAAGAGTATACCAGTAAATTTGTCCGAGTGCGGTGGCATCCGGACCCAGAGTGGGTTGAACACCCTGTGGCAAGGTTCCGGAAGGCAAAGAGTTGAGTTTCTCGAGTATCCTCGACCGGCTCCAGTAAAATTCGATGTTATCTTTAAAGATGATATAGATAAATGACATTCCGAACATGGAAGTACTCCGGATGGTTTTAACCCCGGGAATACCCAGCAAGGCCGATGATAAAGGGTATGAAACCTGGTTCTCCATGTCGCGGGGAGATCTTCCCATCCATTCGGTGGCTACGATCTGCTGGTTTTCGCCTATATCGGGAATGGCATCCACCGGCACGGGATCACGGGGCAAGAATCCTAAATTCCAGTTGAACGGGGCCGTGACTAATCCCCAGGTCACAAAGATGACCAGCAACAGAACGGAGACCAGTCGGTGTTCGAGAAAGTATTTTAAAATACGGTTTAACATAATTTGACAGATTTGGTAGCTTTTTCAATACGTTCCTTGCACAGTTCGCAGTTGCCGGACATGTTAAAAATTTTGTAATGGATAAGCCCTATATATGTTGCTTGTATCATTTTCTTCTTAGACGAAGTGCATTAGCAATAACCGATACTGAACTGAAACTCATGGCTACGGCTGCAATCATCGGGCTGAGTAAAATTCCAAACATAGGATATAATAATCCTGCAGCTATAGGCACACCCAGTACATTGTAAACAAAGGCGAAAAATAAATTTTGTTTGATATTCCGCATAACTTCACTGCTAAGATTCTTTGCACGGGCAATTCCATTCAGGTCACCTTTTACAAGTGTAATTTCGGCACTTTGCATGGCAATATCTGTGCCTGTACCCATGGCTATTCCAATGTTGGCCTGAGCCAAGGCTGGAGCATCATTAATACCATCGCCAGCCATAGCCACTATATGGCCTTGTTTTTGCAATTCTTTGATTTTATTGTATTTATCATCTGGCAAACAATCGGCTTTGAAACCATCGAGGTTTAACTCCCCAGCTACGGCTTTGGCAGTTATTTCATTATCGCCGGTAAGCATGATAACTTTTACACCCATTTTTTGTAACGCTTGAATGGCATTGGCAGAAGTTTCCTTAATTTTATCGGCAACGCCAATAACACCTTCCACGGTGTTTTCTAAAATTAAATACATTACCGTCTGTCCTGAAAGTTGCCATTCTTCGACCAGTTTCTTTTTATCATTATTCAGAGATGTCTTAAAGTCTTCCAGTAACCGTTGATTTCCAAGCCCAATCTTTTTCCCCTTGTACAACGCTTGTACTCCTTTGCCTGTGATGGATTCAAAGTTATCCAGTTTTATCAATCCGATGTTTTTTTCTTTTGCTCCTTTCACTATGGCTTCTGCAAGAGGATGTTCACTATTGGCATCAATCGAAGCGGCAAGCATAAGAATTTCCTCATCGCTTAATTGACCAAAGGATTTAAATCCTTTAAGACTTGGCTTTCCTTCGGTAATTGTGCCTGTCTTATCAATTATCAGGGTGTCAACTTTATTCATTTCCTCAATAGCACGTGCATCTTTTACCAAAATACCCGATTGCGCCCCACGACCAGTACCTACCATTATGGACATGGGTGTAGCCAATCCCAGTGCACACGGGCATGCGATGATTAAGACAGATATCGCATTGACAAATGCATAAACATAAGCCGGTTGTGGCCCCCAGGTTGCCCACACGGCAAACGTGATAAGTGAAATTGCTATAATAATTTGCACAAAATATTTAGCTACTATATCGACCAGTTTTTGTATGGGCGCTCTTGACCGGCTCGCTTCGTTTACCATTTCGATAATCCGGGCCAACAAGGTATCGTGTCCCACTTTTTCGGCTCTCATTTCAAAAACAGTTTTCCCATTAATAGTCCCTCCTATTATCTTGTCGCCCTTCGATTTATCAACGGGCATGGGTTCTCCTGTAATCATGCTTTCGTCCAAGATGGCATTACCGTCAGTTACGACTCCATCCACAGGTATCTTTTCACCGGGTTTCACCCGCAGAACATCACCTACTTTAACTTGTTCCAGAGGGATTTCTTCTTCCTTCCCGTCACGAATTATCCTTGCTACCGGCGGAACAAGATTCAACAAGGCTTTCATGGCCGAATTGGTTTTGCTGTGGGCTTTTAGCTCCAAAACTTGTCCTAATAGTACAAGAGTCAGTATCACGGCGGCGGCTTCGAAATACAAATGAACATTTCCTTGAAGGTCTTTAAACTGCGCCGGAAATATCCCGGGAACCAGCAGACCAAATACACTGAATAAATACGCAGCACCGACCCCTATGGAAATTAAAGTCCACATATTTGGCGACCTCCTTCTTATGGAACTCCACCCACGTTTAAAAAATTCCCAACCGGAATAAAAAACTACAGGAGAGGCAAGCAACAGTTCTACCCAACCCAAGACCCTTTTTGAAACTAAAGAATCAATAGGTAGAAAATGAAAAAAATCTGACATTCCAATAATGAATACGGGGATTGTAAGAACCAATGCAATCCGGAATTTCTTTGCCATCTTTCGGTATGCTTTTTCTTCTTCTTCACTGGCATCCTGTGCTTTTTCAGGAACCAGGTCCATACCGCAAATTGGACAACTGCCAGGCTTGTTTTGTTTCACCTGGGGATGCATGGGGCAGGTATAAACAGTATTGCTTTTGGCAAAGCTTTCCTGCGCGCGGACCTCATGGCCATGTTCTTGTTGAGGAACCAGGTGCATATTACATACCGGGCAGTTTCCGGGTTGGTCATAGACCTTTGTGCCCTCGCACTTCATCGGACAGGTGAATTGTTTTTTTCTTCTATCTTCCATAAAATTAATTATTTAAGTAGATTTGGATTGTTGTTTTGATTCACAACTTTAACTATCAGCCAAATAAGAACAACAAGAACGAGAAAGTCGATAATCCAGCCCAATCCCATTCCCAAACCGTGATTTATTCCGTTCATCATAATATAAGTTTTAATTTTAAGGACTTAATTAAGTTTGTCAAACCAAATATTTAATTTTTTGCCGAAAGGCTGTCTTTTGATTGCTGTGCCCAATTAATAAATAGCGTCTTTTCATTTGTACTGAGTTGTGCATTTTTGTGCATCAATTTATAAGACGACAAGGGCATAATATCGTCCTTGATGCTATTGGCAATTCCATTCAGTTTGCTTAATTGCCTTCTTAGTGAATAGCTACCAAACGCATTAAAATTTAACGCCTCTTTGCCTTGTCTTATATGTTTAGCCATTAACCAACCCATCGGCTGAATATTTGAATACCAGGGATAGTTAGTGTTATTGCTATGGCAATCGTAACAGGCATTTTTTAATACAGCCTGAACACTATCAAAGATGCTTACTATTTTTGAAATATCAGTTGCCAATACCTGGCCACTTTTGTTATGGGCAGGTTGTATAAATTGAATGGCTATAAATACAATGCCTATTACTAACAGTATTTTTTTTATAAGGCTCATGCTATTTTATTTCTTCTTTAATTGTACCACAAGTGGGCATTGCTTTACCCAAATAGGGATTTTTAATTTCCTTTATTTCGCTTATCCAAAAAGCACCTTTCCCATTATTGTACATTGGACAAAAAACTTTATACAAAACTTGCCCACCGCCAAATGTTTTTACTAAATCGTAAATGTCTTTGCTCAATATTTCAAAATGCTCCCGTTGATGTACAATATTTCCGCCGTTTTTACCTATGTGCTCTGCATGTTCTCTTGCATCGTCTTCCACATCTTCAAATGTTTTCTTTTGAGCTGCTGTTAAAGCGGTTTTATCGAAATTTTTAAATGCGGCTTCCAATGTTGTTCCAGCGGTTGCAGCATCGGTGGTATTGTCTTTAGTGAGGGCATTTTTTAATTGTAAATAAGTGCTTACAATTTCTTTAATTGAAACTGTGTTCTTTGCATCCGCAACTGATGATGTTGTTATAGTTGCATTATCAGTTTGTGATTTGGCCTGTGTATCTTTACTCCTATTTTGGCTTTCTGTTGATTTGTTGCTGTTGCTATTGCAGGCTGCCAAAGTTGTGGCTGCTATTGCTATGCTGAGAATTATATTTTTCATTTTATTATTAATGAGTTTATTTTGATTCGATTTCCATGATTCAGTATCACATTTTTATTCAAGCTGTTTTATTAATAATGCCATGTTAAACCTGCCCCCCATTTATAATCACTGTCGTAGTTGGTACTGATTGAAAAACTTTTACTCACCATATACCGGAACCCGACAGCATACTCCTTATCGGTATTTACCCGCCAGTCGAAAAAGAAATTATTGCTTAGCGGCAAATCCCTTCTTTCCAATTGAAGACGCAACCTGCCTGTGTTATCAACCCTCCATTCTGACCTTATAAGCAGTGGCAGCAGGTAATAAAAACCTGCATCAAATACTTGGCGGTTGTCCTTGCTGTTCGGCTTATCGAACAGCGGCAATGTTTTGTTTTTACGGTAATCATAACCAACATAAAAAGCCAGGTATTGTTGTTTATCAAGGTAGCGGAGTAAATGTGTTTCTGTTTCAAAGTTTCCTTTCCAGGTAGCCCTTCCTTCAAACTCAAGGGCATTTTTATTGTTGGATATATTGCCGGATAACCATGCTCCCTGTGAGTGTACAGATAAATCGTACCAGGGATAAAGAGCATTATCTTCTTTTTTTAATTTTTTGTAGCAGGTTTTTGCAAATTCATTTTGCTCACTGCCTTCATAGCTTACAATGCGTGCCATACCGCTCATCATGTGGTATAAGTTATGGCAGTGAAATAACCAATCCTGTTGTTCGTTTGCTACAAATTCAATGATAACGGTTTCCATGGGCTTAATATCAAATGTATGTTTCAGAGGTGAATAGTTGCCCTGTGCATTGATGAAGCGAAAGAAATGGCCATGTAGGTGCATGGGATGGCGCATCATGGTATTGTTCAGTAAAACAAACCGCACCCTTTCGCCTTTGCGTATAAGAATTTTATCGGCCACGGATAAAGTCTTATAATCAAACGACCATACATACCGCAACATATTGCCGGTGAGCGTTAATTTAACTTTTCTTGGCTTTAAAGAAGAATCCAATGTGGTTGGGTGCAATGACCGCAACATATTATAATTAAACTCCCCGGGCATTGCCATATCCATTCCCTGTATATTTCCCATATTCATGCCATCCATATTAATCATATCCATTCCCTTCATGTCCATACCACTCATATTCATGCTGCCCATTTCACGCATCATTTTAAAATAGTTGAGCCTGGGAATATCGGGAGCATTCATTACCAGGCCGTTTCCAAAATAAGCGGAGGAATATCCCGTTACATCCCAGGAGGTAGCTCTTAATTCTGCAGCCCCGGTTTCCGGAACGGTAATCAATACATCATAGGTTTCAGCCGTGGCAATTTCCAATTTGTTTACTGATATAGGTGTAACATTAATGCCGTCGGCAGCAATCACCCGCATATAGTTGTTTGCATATTGCAGATTAAAGTACGAGGAGGCTGAACCGTTGATGATGCGCAGCCTTATCACTTCGCCGGGCTTTGCATCTTTAAAATAATTTTTTTCCTGCCCGTTCATCAGGAATTTATTGTAGTACACATCCGACACATCCATGGCGGGCATACGCTGCCATTCCTGTTTTAGTTTATCTTTCAAATAACCTGCTGCAATGGCTTCGCCATAACTTTGCAATGCGCCTTTTTTTATAGCATACCATTCGCCGCCACGTTTTAGGTAACGCAATACCTGGTGTGGATTTTCATCTGTCCAGTCTGATAATAATAATACATATTCTTTCAGTTCAGGCTCTTTTTCGGCAGGATGTATTACAATTGAACCGTATAGGCCGCTTTGCTCCTGAAGCATGGTATGTGAGTGGTACCAGTAAGTGCCGCTTTGAATGAGCGGAAAAGTGAAAGTATAAGTTTCGCCGGGTTCAACAGGTGATGTGGTTAAATAAGGAACGCCATCTTCTTTATTGGGCAACAGTATACCGTGCCAGTGAATAGAGGTTTCCATCTTCATCAGGTTATGCACACGGATGATGGCGGTACCACCTTCGGTAAATTCAAGAATGGGCGCTGGTATTTGTCCATTGATGGCAATGGCATGGCGGTGTTTGCCTGTAAAGTTCACCATAGTGCCGGTTACATACAGGTCGTACTCCACTTTTTTCCCCGTGTAAGCCATTACTGTATTGGCCTGCCCTGGTTGCAAAGGATAGTTGTATGAAGTTGCCTTATGCATCACCGAATCTTTACCCATTCCTGTGCGCATGGAGTGGTTGATTTGTGCCATACTGCAAATAAGGAATCAACAATAAAAAGAAAAGAAGATGTTTCATTGTACACTGACTTGTTTTGGTCAAACAAAAAACAGTAACCGGCAGGGTTGGCAACCTAATTTGCAAACCACAATATATGAATTGTTTTGAACTTCCCTGCCGGTTAAATATCAGACTGTTTAATGATGCATGCCGTTATGGCTGTTATAATGCGATCGATCATTAGAGTTGTGTGAATTTCCATGTTGATTCCCATGCATCATCATCGGCATAAATGATGACACCAATAATCCCAAAATTAGGACTGATAGATAAACAAGTGTTTTTTTCATGATGAAGTTTTTAATTTTTACCTGACTACGATTCCGTTAGGTTTCAAGCCTACCGTGATCTTCTTGATTTCTTTGTGCTGGCTGACATTAATGACTGATACTGTACCTTCCTCCTGATTGGTCACATAGCACTTACTGGAATCGCTGTTAAATGCGAAGGCATGGGCTCCCCAGCCAACCTCAAATGAGCCGCCGTGGTTATAATTACTTCCCTGAATCATCCAGTAATGAACCCGGCCCTGATCCGGGTCAGTAACCCATAATTCATTGATTTTTGAATAAAAAGCCACCATGCCAGGGGTAAACCCAAGAGAAATGGAATCCATCATGCTCATATTCATACTATTAATCATATTGATTGACATCCCCCCTTCATTGTCAACATACATCATACCGTTCATACCGGACCAGGCTCCTACAGGATCATCTCCTACCCGGATAGTATCAATAACCTGTTTGGTTGCAGCATCAATAACCGTTACATTATCGGACATTCCATTAGCCACAAATACTTTAGTACCGTCATTCGAGAAAGTAACCTCGGCAGGCATTTGTCCAACCGTAATAGTTTTAATAATCTGATATGACACGGCATCGAATACCTGAACCTTGCCGCCGGTCATCATCAGGGCTGTCCAGATTTCTTTTCCATCAGGGGAAAATATGGCATTATGAGTCATACCGAGGGTTTGAATAATTTTAAGCGTTTTACCTGTAACCGCATCGATTATATAAATCCTACCCATCATATTCATGTCGATACCGGTTCCGATGGAAGTGGAGTCACCATGGTGACCGTTATGCCCGCTACCTGAATTGCCAGTGGAAGTTGAATCGCCCCACATATTGTGACCACCGCTGAAATCCATACCGGGCATGGCCAGGGCCAATCTGCTCTTGTCGGGTGACATGTATATATGGTGTGGCCACATATTGCCACCAGAGCCCATGTTCATTCCACCCTCCATCATCGTACCAGCGTGCATGATGCTACTGCTGTCATTTAGATAAATCGTTCTGGCAACCTCTTCCTTAGTCAGGTCGATCACCGAAATCGAATTACTTTGCCCGTTAACCACATAGGCAGCGGGAAAGTCGATCTTTGCCACAACATTACTGTTGTCAATTTCCTTTTTGCAGGATACAAATATTACAGCTACTATAGCCATAACAGTCAAACCAAAATACGCTTTTTTCATATCTAATGTATTAAATATTAATCATTTATGTAAAATGGAATTACGATTACCTGGATATGGCAATCGCATTACCAGCCTGATAATGGACTGGATAATAAGAATGGGCTAAAGGAGATACTGTTGCAGCCTGGCGAGCCGCAGACTTACCGTGGGTGGTGGTGGTTCCTCCGGAAATTGTTGCGGGTCAACCTCAACAGGTTGAATATCCTCAAAATAAGTAGTGACCAAAGGTAATTCTATCCCGGAAACGGATAAATCAAGGTAATCTGCCGCGAAAAGGTAATCACTTTTAAACTGATAGGTAACTGCCTTGTCGCTGCAGCAATCCTTCGGATTTTCGCAGCACGGTTTTGGGGTATGAAGAATAGAGAAAGAGACCAGCGTATCGCAGCAATAGTGATAATGATAGGTGACACCTGTTGTTGTTAATAACAGGACCAAAACCAACACACTATTTGCAATTTTCCTTATCATTTATCAATTTAACGATACCATGCAAAAGTAATTGTATAAAAGTCAGTGACTGTCAAATATTTGTTAAAACATTACCTATTTGACGAATTTATTACCGGATCACCTTTTTTTGCCACAAACCATCTTTATTGGTGATCCTGACAAAGTACATCCCTGGGGTCAAAGTGCTGGCATCAATCCTTAAATGTTCACTCGCTTCGCTCAGACCATCGTTACTATTGTCAAATGGAAAAAGTATGACGTTGGAACTAGATTATCTGAGCCTGAAGCCAATAGACTGCCGCTCCTGACAGGTAACCGATAATTGCCAGCCAGCTGATCTTTTTGAGGTACCAGATGAAATCGATTTTTTCCAGTCCCATGGCCGCTACACCTGCTGCTGATCCGATAATCAGGATACTTCCTCCCGTACCTGCGCAATAGGCCAGGAACTCCCAGAATAGTCCATCTTGTGCAAAGTTTTGAATGTAGGCAGGATCTACTGCTGCACTGACCATTTCCGGTGTGGTTACATCATACATACCCATGGTCGCTGCAACGAGGGGAACATTGTCGACAATGCTGGATAAAACCCCTATAATCAAGTTAATCACATAGATATCTCCTACCTTATTATCCAGCCATTTCGATAGAATGTTCAAATGCCCGGCAGAGGATAAGCTTGCAACAGCCATAAGGATACCCAGGAAGAAGAGAACAGTAGGTACATCAATTTTGGTTAGTATGCCTGCGACCGAAAGCTTTCTGCGATCCTCATGAGGCTTGCCCCGGTGGATAATTTCGGTCACTACCCATAGAACGCCAAGTCCCAGCAACATCCCCATATAGGGTGGCAGATGGGTAAGGGTTTTAAACACCGGCACAAAAAGCAATGCCCCCACACCAAGGAGCAGGATACCGAGTCGCTCACCAGGTGTATTGAACTCCCGTTCGTCGGCCTGATTGACTTTGGGCCGGACAATTTCACTCTTTGGATAGAAAAACGTTATTATCAATAAAGGTATGAGGCTGCTAAACAAGCTGGGAAGAAAGACTTTAAGAATGATGTTGATCGTGGTAACCTGTCCTCCAATCCACAACATGATGGTAGTGACATCGCCTATTGGTGACCAGGCACCACCGGCATTGGCTGCCAGAATAATCAATCCCGCCATAAACCATTTTTGCTCCTTGCCTGATACCAGTTTACGCAATAAAGTCACCATTACGATGGTTGTGGTCAGGTTATCGAGGACGGCCGACATAAAAAAAGTCAGAAAGCTAATTACCCAGATCAGCTTGGTAAAACTGGTGGTGTGTATCTTATCCGTAATTACTTTAAAACCCCGATGCTGATCGATAATCTCAACAATCGTCATAGCACCCAGCAGGAAGAAAATGATGGTGGCCGTTTCTCCAAGGTAAGATAACACCTCATGCTCCCCAACGAAATTAATCATGTCATGATGATCGGCACCCGGATGGGTCGACAGAAAACCATTCCATGCACTGTTGAATCCTTGATTCAGTATTTCAGGTAATCCCAGTATATATGCCACCCAGGTTAATGTACCGATCAAAAGAGCCGTGGCAGCCTTATTGATTTTAATCGGATGTTCCAGGGCGATAGCAATATATCCCAGAACAAATATGATGATCATGACTATAAACATGTGCTTTTGTATTTGATATATCTTGACTGATTTATACGGAGAGGGACATGAACAGAATGAATCCGTTATGTCCCTCGATTGATGAAAATCAAAAGTAATAGAGTATTTCCCTTGTTGTAATCCAGCTTATTATTCCATCCTGTGGAAGTTGCTTCTTCACCAGATTGTATTAACCGCTACTTTGGCTAATCTTATGGAATTTTAAAGATTATTTTGGCGAGTACCATTAGTAGAATAATAGAAAGAAAAATAAAGAGAGCCTTCACCAGATCTGGAATTTTTTTCTTTGCCATGACAATGAGAATTTTATTAAACAACTAACATAGTTTTTGAAAATTAAAACGGGATTAAAACGGGATTAAAATACCATTAAAAAGCAAGCGGAACCGGTCTTTTAGCAAGATTGAGCCCATGATAAAAACTATCTTACCACAAATCTTAAGGTTGCTTCCCCTATTTTCAAAAAGTAGATTCCTGAAGTGTACCCCAAAAGAGAAATTTGAATTTTGTCTCGCGAGTCCTCAACCCTGATTGTGTTCATGAGAGCACCTTGCATATTGTAAACTTCAACCACTGTATTGTTATCGAATTTCCCTGTAACATTCATGACTTCTTCCGCAGGATTAGGATATATAGTGTAATCCGAGCCGTTCTCTATAATTTCAGTAGCAACATCGTTGAAATTGATCCATTTTTCCGTCCAGGTATCAGTTCCACTTGTTACCCAATCCAGAGAGAAACGAGCGAAGTACATTTGGTAAGTTTCGTATTCACCAACTTCATAATACATCCCGATGGTTCCGTCATTCAAAACGCATAAGGAAGAATAGGCCGATGCACCCGGATAAATGGTTTTCCTGAAGGCCCAGGTCAAACCTTCGTCATAACTTAGCAAAATGCTGGCTTTACTCCGGCTGTTGGCAAAGGGAATGGAATGAATCCCTTATTAGAGGCAAAAAGGCAAATGATCTCTCCATTCTTCTGATTAACCACCAGGGCAGGATCTCCAAATCCAGTGTCAATGCCTTCGCCGGCTATGGTAATTGCACTGCTCCAGGTTCGACCTTTATCAGCACTTCGCCTGATTACCACATCAATGTTGCCCGGAAGGTCGAAAGCACTATTCCAGCGCTTGTCGGTAGCGGTAACCAGAGAACCATCCCTGGCAGCAACAATGGCCGGAATCCGATAATTTTTCGAACCTCCGTCACCACCAGAAAATAGCAGCTTATGGTTCAATAAAATCGTACGACTACCTGGTACATTGCCAACGGATACCAGGGAACCATTACCCGTGGTATAGGTTTGGACTGAAGCGCATATTTTGTTACCCTCAAGGGCCCTAGAACTTATATCGGCTGTGATCCAGAAGTAGTTTTCACCGGCTGAAAAATGAAAATCAACAGAAATCAAATACTAACCCTCCTTTATTATTCCCTTACATGATTTTTTTCGATTATTTAAGCCTGACCTGAACGCTTCCTAAGAATTCGATACCAGAATAGATCTGATATTTATAAATTCCTTTCTTTAGCTTCTTCGCTGGAGAATAGATCAATTGTACCCGGCGCATGCTATCCCCGGCCGCAGATATACCTGTTGTTCCGGCAACAAAAGTAGCATCAGCATCAATGATCTTTACTTCGGCTGAGATATCGCTTGAACTTGTAAAGGTTGCTCCATCAGGAGTGGTAATGGTAAAATTTATCGCCTGTTGGAGGTTTGAAGGAACGTCCATACTTATGTCCAGCCGGTTGGTTCTTCTGGCAACTACAGTCAGCCTGTTTTGCCGGCCCCTCTGAGCCTCTGTACGATAATTATCAGAATAGGGCTTGTTGACCAAATCATTCAATTTATTCTCAAGACCAGTCTTTTCTTCATTGGCTTTAGAAAGCTGTTGCTGTAATCCGTCAATCTGCTCCTTGAGCGATACCGAATTCTTATTTAACTCAAGGATCTTTTGTTCCAAATCGCGGTTTTTCCCCTCCAGATCAGCACTCTTTTTTCGATAGGTGGATAAAGAAGCTACCTGTTGGTTAAGCCGGTTCAGATCCTTCTGCTTTTCATCGAGGCGATCCCGGGTCGTTTCAAGGATCCGGTTCACTTCAAGGGTTTTCCCATTAGCAGCGGTAATTTCTTTCCTTAAGCTTTCGATGTCCTTGGTTTGCTGTAGTTTCTCAGAGAGAATGGTTTCTTTCTCCAACCTTTCTTTATCAACATTATTTGAGAGCCTGATTGAATTGTATATCAGAAAGGCAGAGCTGAGGAAAAGAACAGCAATAATCGTGACCGCAATTGTCCTGTTTGTGTTGTTAGATGAATTCATTTCAATATCCTTTTATAGATTATGTTGCCAACATATTCCATGAAGGTTAAAATGAAATGAAAACGGGATTAAAATATGATTAAAAAGTTACCTGGTCCCGTTTTTTTTTGCAAGTGGGAGCCTTAAAACGAAATCAGATCCTTTTCCGACCTGTGAGGTAACTGAAAGGGTCCCTTTGTGGAGTGTGATCACTTTCTCTGCGAGTGACAGACCGATGCCATGCCCTTCCTTGTTTTTAACAGCCTGACTGCGATAAAATGGCTGGAAAATCATTGATATCTCTTCTTCAGGAATTCCAATTCCCTGATCGGTAATATGAATTACCAGGTTATCGGAAACCTTAGACAAACTGATCTCAACCTTGTGGTTATCGGAGTATTTGCATCCGTTCTCGGCAATATTGGCTATTGCGGTTTTTAACAACATTTCATTTCCGGAAACCGTAAGCTGATCCTCATCATCAATTTCCTCGTGCATTTCGATTTTAACCGAAAACTCCGGATATCGGGCTAAAATCTCACTTCTCACCTGCCATAAAAGGTCGTCGATTCTGAGCAAGGCAAAGTTCGTGCTGGTTAACTCTGTGCTGGCTTGTGCGAGCATGAGCAGCTTTATCGACAAGAGGTTAAGGTTCCGGATTTCAGATAATACTGTGGTTATCGTTTCGGCATATTTCTGGTTCGTCCGGGCTTTCATCAGCACCACTTCCAATTGTCCCGTGATAACGGTAAGGGGGGTATTTAACTCATGGGATGCGTTGGCTATGAAACTCTTCTGCATTTTAAACGATGCTTCAAGCCGTTCCAACAGCTTGTTGAAGGTAGCCGACAACCGGGCGATCTCATCTTTGTTGGGCCCTTCATCCAACCGGGCGTTCAGGTTGGAAACTCCGATCCGGTCGACCTGGGACATGACTTTCAGGATCGGCTGAACCGCCCTGCCGGCGAAGACACGGCCTGCAAAGTAGACAATGACCAAACCGACAACAAACACGATTAATAGGATCAATCTTAAGATAGCTAGCTTCTTGAAACCCCACAGATCAATTGCTGCAACAAAAACAACAATACGGTCATTGGCATTTGTATAGAATTTGCCAAGAACTTCATATCGGCCTATCCTACTTCGCGCACGATTGTCAAGACGGACTTGGTCAATCAGGTCAGAGTCAATGGTGATTTCATTTTTTTCGTCGTTGGAGAAAAGGATATGATTTTGATAATTGAAAATGATAATCTTCTCGTAAGGAAGTCTTAATGGGTTATTCCGCTCAATCTTTTCCAATAGCACCGCATCGATTTCCTCGATATCGATAAGCATTTGGCCGACACCCTTGGCTTTGGCTTCAAGCTTGGCGTATAGATCTTCCTCTCTCGACTTGGCAAATGAGATATAGATAGCCAAGGAAAGAAGTAACTGGATAACAGCCACAATAACCGTAAACTGTAGGTTTATTTTTTTCCTTATTTCCATTTACCCTGAATCAATAGTATATCCCAATCCGATTCTTGTCTGGATCAGCTTTTGATCAAAATTCTTGTCAACCTTTTTCCGGAGTAAATTGATATACACATCCACAATATTGGTTCCGGTATCGAAAGTGATTTCCCAAACATTTTCAGCGATCTCCGCCCGGGAAACCACCCTGCCTTTGTTCCGCATCAAGTATTCCAGCAGGGTATATTCCTTAGCCGTAAGCTCGATGTTACTGCTTCCTCTTTGGGCGGATTTCTTATTAAGATCCAGTTCCAGATCGGCCACTTTCAGGAAAGATCCGGCCATATAACCAGCAGATGACCGTTTTGACAGGGCTTTGATCCGGGCCAACAGTTCGGCGAACTCAAAAGGTTTGACCAGGTAATCGTCAGCCCCGGCATTAAACCCGTCTAGTTTATCGTCCGTAGTACCCAGCGCAGTTAGCATCAAAATTGGTACAGCGACATTTTTCTCGCGGATTTTCCGGCATACATCGAATCCGTTCATAACTGGCAGGATTACATCCAGGATTATCAGATCGAATGGTTTACTGACAGCCAGGCGATATCCCATTTGCCCGTCAAAGGCGGCTTCCACATCATACCCGGCTTCGCTGAGTCCCATCCTCAGGAAATCCACTACTTTGACTTCATCTTCAATTATCAGGATGCGCATAAACGGGTTTTGAACAAAGGTAACAGGTTTCGGGTATCGGGTATCAGGTATCAGGTTGACCATGGTGCAGCATTAGGGTTAGGTTGACCATTTTTTCCCTCTCGTCTCTAAATTTGGATACATAATTGGATACATGTCATAAAATAATTGGATACACAAATATAGCAAATTGTAGCAAACAAAAGCACATGTGATTTTGTAAATAGCTGATAAACAATGTAATAAAATAGTATCAGCAAACAGGAGCAAACTGAATCTTTTTCCATACAAGCAGAGGGTCACTGGTTCGAATCCAGTAGCGCCCACCCTGAAAATCAAGCGGTTACATCGATAAAAGATGTGGCCGCTTTTTTTTAGATACAATATCTCTCTTAAAGGCCGGAATGCATACAATTTTGCATTCCAGCTCTGCTTCTATTGCCATCCGGTCCAATCAGAAATAGTGAGGTGTAATTTATTCAAAATTTAAAAATTCAACTTATACCCTATAAATATAGGGGTATAAAACAAAAAAAATATAAAATTTCTGAATTATACCCCGTGAAAAATAGGATATAAGAACAGAAAAGGTATAAAATATTTGATATACCCCAAAAAACCCATATGTTTGTCGTGAAAAATTTAGTATTTATGGTCTCTCAAGTATCAGTTATGAAATCAAGATGGAAAAGATCCCTGCTATTACTGGTATTACTGTTTCTCAGCTTAACAGGTTTGCATGCTTCAGACGGAGCTGAGATTGATACAGGAGCAACAGCATGGATGCTGACATCAACAGCTCTTGTTTTGCTGATGATACCCGGACTTGCAATGTTTTATGGCGGATTGGTTCGCTCAAAAAATGTGCTTGGGACGATTATGCATAGTTTTGTTGCAATGGGGATCATCACTGTTTTATGGGTAATTATTGGTTACAGCATGTGTTTTGGAGGAAACATTTTAGGTGGTTGGTTCGGATGGAATCCCGATTATTTCTTCTTAAAAGGGATCGACACAAAGGTGATGGATGCGGGAATTCCTGAGTATGTGTTTTCGATGTTTCAGGGCAAATTTGCAATTATCACTCCTGCACTGATAGCTGGAGCCTTTGCTGAAAGGGTTTCTTTCAAAGCATACTGCTTTTTTATTGGACTGTGGAGCCTGTTAGTTTATAATCCCCTGTGTCACTGGGTGTGGGCTGCTGATGGTTTCCTTTTTAACCTTGGTGCGAAAGGAGCAATCGATTTTGCAGGTGGCACTGTTGTACATATCTCAGCTGGTGTCAGTGGTCTGGTAGCTGCCTTATATCTGGGTGCCCGCCGTGGGTATCCTTACCAGGTGATTCGTCCGAACAACCTTGTTATCACTATGCTTGGGGCCGGATTACTCTGGGTTGGATGGTTTGGATTTAATGCAGGCAGCAGTATCTCAAGCGGACTAAGCACCGCCCAGGCCTTGACTGCCACACAGGTTGCAGCTGCCTCAGGAGCTTTGGCCTGGATGATCATTGAAAGTATGCACCAGGGAAAAGCCACAGCTCTGGGCTTTGCCAGTGGTATCCTGGCAGGACTTGTTGCCGTTACCCCGGCTGCAGGAGTGGTTCAGCCTTATGGAGCAATGGTACTTGGTATTGTCGCATCCTTTGTATGCTATATGGCAATTATGATGAAAAACAAACTTGGTTATGACGATAGCCTCGATGCTTTTGGTATTCATGGTATAGGCGGGATCACAGGGGCTGTTCTTCTTGTCTTTTTTATACGCCCATCCTGGATGTCTGATGCCGCCTCAGTTGCAGGTGGTTCCTGGACAGTCTGGAATCAACTGGGAATTCAGGCTCTGGCTGTAATCATCGCGATTGTTTATGCTGCAGTGATGACTTACATATTGATCTTTACATTAGACAGATTTATAAAGTTTAAATCATCAGAAAATGATGAAATGGCAGGTCTCGACAGGTCTTATCATGGTGAAAGAGGGTATGGAATGTTAAATCCAAGTTAATCAAATTATCTTGAAAATCATTGACAATGAAATTAATAACAGCAATAATAAGAGAAGTTCAGCTTGATAAAGTGCGTGAAGCACTCATCGAAGCCGATATAAAAAGAATCACTGTCAGCCGTGTTTCGGGTCATGGCCAGCAGAGAATTGAAGAGATGTACAGGGGGCAGATTATTGTTCCGGATCTGATCCCCAAAATCAAAATTGAAATAGCTGTCAATGAAGCGTTTGTTGACATAACAGTTGACACGATACTGAAATCTGCACGCACTAACGGAGCCGAAGGACGTGTTGGTGACGGGAAGATATTTATTACTCCCCTGGAGGAATGTATAAGAATACGTACCGGGGAGAGAGGGGGAACAGCAATCTGATTTAGTCAGAATTATTGGGATCATGAGTTACTCTTAATAAAATCAAGAATTTCAGCACGATGGCAAAAGGCCAGGCAAGTAACCGTATCAGCAGCTCCATAATAAATCGCAATCTTGCCATCATCATCCATCAAAGCTGCACAAGGAAATATCACATTGGGCACATCTCCTGTCAGTTCGTATAATTCTGCAGGAGCCAGTAAATAGGGTTTTGTTCTGTAGAGAACCTTATCAGGTTGATTGACATCCAATAAGGCAGCACCCATCGAATATCTGAAGCCGTTGCAGGTATTAATAACACCATGATAAAACAATAGCCAGCCGTCTTCGGTTAAAATAGGAACCGGTCCTGCGCCGATTTTTGTGCATTGCCATGCACTATCTGCAAATGGGGTAACCTTCATAACTATTCTATGTTCTCCCCAATATTTCATGTCCGGACTATAACTGATATAAATATCACCAAATGGAGTATGCCCGTTATAACTAGGCCGGCTTAGCATAGCGTATTTCCCGTCGATCTTTTGAGGAAACAAAACTCCGTTGTGTTACCAGGGTTCATGGTGATGGGTTCGTGATTGATGTCCCAATTGCTACAAATGGCAGTCCCATGGCAAAATATAAGGTCGGAATCCATGAGGCCGGATGAGGGTGGTCGTATTTTTCGAGATGATTCATGACAAAAACTAATTATTATCCTACCAATCAGGATTATTCACAAAACCAAGCTTTTGTGTATACTTTCCCTTAACCAGCGAATCCTGAGACCTGGGAGATAGAATCAGATCGGGAAAGGGAATTGAATATTTTGTGCCGACCACGCCGATTGCTCCTTTAACATTCCCGATGGGGTTGACTTTATCGTCAATTTCCAGGTTAAACCAATTGAGATACTTTGCCAGCGTTGTATCTGCCGCCGTGATCAAAAGCTCAAGAGCGAGCGGCTTCCGATAATCGACAGCAACATTTTGCTGAATGCTAGTGCCAAGGTGAGCGAAAAAGGAATCAGAGTAGAACCTGTAGCTATAACGATCCCTGTCAAACTCAAGCTCTGATGGATTGAGCTGCCTTGTAAAACTCACAGAACAGATTTTGGATGCCCCGGTTTTCATCCATTCTTCATATTTTAAATCGAGTGTAATCTCATAAAGACCGGCGGCCGGGTCTGTAAACCAGGAGAACAGGATCGGGTCTTCATAAAAATAAAATCTTTTAAAACTTGCCTTTGGCGTGATAACTTTAAATGCAGATTGCGGGATGCCCGTTCCACCGGCAAATGTTTTGGAAAGATTAACGTAATGAACTGCCTGGTTGAGATCGAAAACACCGTAAACCACCGGAATCGGTGATCCGGGTTTTATTACAGAATTTTGTTTTATCACAGAGTGCGCAGGTAGAAACGGTTTTCTATTTTTGTGGCGTAAATTTTTGATATGATTAAAAAACCACTGATTCTGGTTTGTAATGATGATGGTTATCGTGCACGGGGAATCCAGGAACTTTCGCAGTTGGCGGGTGAGTTTGGAGAAGTAGTCGTGGTAGCACCCGTTACCGGGCAGTCCGGAATGTCGCATGCAGTAACACTCAACCATCCCATCAGGCTCAAGACCTCAGCTATGCATAATGGTTTCTCGGCTTATGCCTGTTCCGGAACCCCGGCCGATTGCATTAAAATTGCACTCAACCAGATATTGGATCGAAAACCCGACCTGGTTTTGTCGGGTATCAATCATGGCTCGAATGCATCTGTCAGCCTTTTTTACTCCGGAACCGTGGCAGCGGCAATTGAAGCTTGCATGAATGGAATCCCCTCGGTAGCATTTTCCGTTGATGATCATTCTCCCGATGCAGATTTTCGTCTGGCAGTAAAATACGCCCGCCCGCTGATTCAGAAGATTTTAGTATCCGGACTTCCCATGGGGACTTGCCTGAATGTTAATTTTCCCAGGATCTCACCGGAACTATGCAACGGGATTAGGGTCTGCCGGCAAACCATTGGTGTCTGGAAAGAAGAATTCGAGAAAAGGACTGACCCGCAGGGACATGATTATTTTTGGCTGACCGGGGAATTCAGTAATGATGAACCGCTTGCTGAAGATACCGATGAATGGGCCCTCAAACACAATTATGGTGCAATAGTTCCCGTTAGTGTGGATGTTACTGATTATCCCGCTATGGAAGCATTGAAATTATGGGTGTTCTGATAATTTACCTATGATAAGGGATAGATTGAATAAGCTTTGGATCGGATTCGCTGCAGGGGTGATCATTCCTGCAATCGCTTTAACTTGTTACTATTTTGTACGTTACAGCGACCTTAGCCTGGTTGATTTTTTTAAAGTATATAAGAACCTCGGGATTCTAACCCATATTATTTCACTATCGGTTTTGCCGGATTTACTGGTCTTTTTCCTTTTTATCAGGCAGAACATGCTTAAATCAGCCCGGGGTGTGCTGCTGGCCACTTTCCTTTTTACCTTTGCAGTATTATGTATACGATTCTTCTAGAAGAACTTAAGGAAAAAAGATGAAATATTTTCTGATTGCCGGTGAGCCATCAGGCGATCAGCATGGATCCATGCTCATGCAATCGATATTGGCTATCGATCCGGATGCTGAATTTCGGTTTCTGGGCGGGGATCTGATGGAAAGGGTAGGGGGAAAGGCTGTAATCCATATTCGGGATTTAGCCTTTATGGGGTTTACACAGCTAATAATCAAAGCATTAAAGATTCATGAAAATTTCCGTATTTCTAAAAGGGAGATTCTGGCGTTTGAACCTCATGTTGTAATACCCATTGATTATGGTGGATTTAACCTCCGTCTGATCCGTTGGCTTAAAACAAAGAAATTTAGATCAGTATATTATATTACACCAAAAGTTTGGGCCTGGATGCCGTCGAGAGCTTATAAACTGGCCCGTTATTCCGACAGGTCGCTGTGTGTTCTGCCCTTTGAAGCCGAATTCCTTGAAAAATACGGTGTTCCATGTGATTATGTTGGAAATCCGGTGAAGGAATATGTTCTGCCGGTCAGGAATTCTGATCCGCTAATGATCCGGTCTGCTTTAGGTTTGAATGGAAAGCCGGTCATTGCCTTACTTCCCGGAAGCCGCCGGCAGGAAATTGCCCTGATACTGCCTACTATGGTACAGATTATAGATCAATTTAAAGAATTTCAGTTCGTTATAGCAGGGCATGGGAACTTTTCAGAATCCTTTTACCGTGAAATATCAGGCCAGGCCGATGTTAGAATTATCCATGGCAAAACTCTCGAATTATTGAAGATAGCCACTGCAGCTTTGGTTACGTCAGGAACTGCCACTCTGGAAACCGCCCTTCTTGGAACCCCTCAGGTTGTTTGTTACAAAACCGCCCCGGTTTCCTATCTGATTGCCCGTATGCTGATTAAAATAAAATACATTTCCCTGGTAAATCTGATCCTCGACAGATCATGCATTGATGAACTCATTCAAAACAATTATACAGTCGGCAACCTTAAAAACAGTCTCGAAAGGATTCTTAAGGATACCGGATTCAGGCAGCAAATAGCTGATGGGTATCGGGAACTGAATGAGAAACTTGGTGATACAGAAGCTTCGGCAACAGCTGCCACTATCGTTTGCCGCATGGCTATGGAACCCTGATGGGTTTCTTTTTTTTTCTACATTTGTAACTCTCTAAAAAAGGCATTTTTATGTTAACCTTGCTGAAACGTGAGATAAACGGATTTTTCAGTTCACTAACCGGCTATATCGTTATCATCGTTTTTCTGGTGCTCAACGGGCTTTTCCTGTGGGTCTTCCCGGGAGAATTCAATGTTCTGGAATCGGGATACTCCAGCCTCGATCCGATGTTTATTCTGGCTCCATGGGTCTTCCTGTTCCTGGTTCCGGCTGTTACCATGAGGCTTTTTTCGGATGAAAAGCGGACCGGTACACTGGAGCTTCTGCTGAGCCGGCCTTTAAGCGATCTTAAAATCATCCTGTCAAAATACCTTGCTGGTGTTGTGCTCGTGCTTCTGGCAATTCTTCCCACGCTGGTCTATTTTTTTTCAGTAATCTGGCTGGGCAGTCCTCGTGGTAATCTGGATACCGGCGGATTCTGGGGGTCGTTTATCGGACTTTTCTTCCTGGCAGGAGTTTATGTTGCTATCGGGCTTTTCACATCTTCCATAACTGAAAATCAGATTATTTCCTTTATCCTGGGAGTAACCGGATGTTTTGTACTGTTTCTTGGGTTTGATTATATTTCCAAATTAGGCCTATCCGGAGGCATAGAGAATTTTATCGCCAGCCTGGGGATCTCGTATCATTATAACTCGCTGTCACGGGGAGTAATCGATACACGTGATGTCCTTTATTTTGCTTCCGTTATCGCGGTATTTATTCTTTTTACCAAAATTGTTCTTGAAAGCCGCAAATGGTAGGAGGTTAAAAATGGACAAGAAAAAAGTAAAAAGGCAAAATATCTTTGAGTTGATTCTTCTGCTGATCGTTGTGGTATTGGTTAACCTGGTAGGCTATTACGTTTACCATCGTTTTGACCTCACCCAGGAAAAACGCTATACAGTTTCACAGGGTACTAAAACCTATCTGAAAGAACTAAAGGATGTTGTCTACATAAAGGTTTATCTCGGAGATAACAACCTGCCGGCAGGATTTTGCAGATTGCAGAAAGCAACCCGTGAACTTCTTGATGAGTTCAAGGTATATGGTAAAAAGAATATTGAATTCGAGTTTGTTAATCCATCGGAAAGTCCTGATCAAAAGACACGCAGGGAGGTTTACGATGCTTTGGCCAAAGATGGCCTCCAGTACTTTAATGTGCAATCTCAAAAAAGTGATGGAAGCAAAACCCAGCAGGTGGTTTTTCCCGGAGCAATTATGACTTACCGTCAGCATGGCCAGGAATATGATCGGATAGTCAATTTTTTCCAGGGAAGCCTCACAAACAGTTTTAATGATGCCAGTATCAATAAATCCATCGAAACGCTTGAATATGAATTTATTACTGGTATTCGTACCGTCTCAAGAGAAAACACACCAACGGTTGGGTTTATTGAAGGTCATGGAGAACTCAACCAATATGAAGTGGCCCGGTTTGCCCGTGCCATTGGGGATTTCTACATTGTCAAGCGTATTGAAATCGGCGAAAAAATCAGTGCCCTGGATGGCTGCCAGGCTATAGTTATTGCCGATCCTAAGACCAAGTATTCCGAAAAGGACAAGTTCATTATCGACCAGTTTATAATGCGGGGTGGCAAGGTTTTATGGCTGGTGGATGCTGTAAAGGTTGACATGAGTCCACTTGCATCTGAGAGAGAAACCATGGGCGAGATTAACAGCCAGGTTAATTTGGGTGACATAATCTACTCTTATGGCGCCCGCATTAATTCCAGCCTGATACAGGATTACCAGTGCGCCCTGATGCCCGTTAATGTAGCACCAAAAGATGCGGAACAGCCGAAATTTCAGTTGGCGTACTTCCCGTTTTTCCCCTTGATCATGGGCCGTCAGGATAACCCGATATCGCGGAATATTATCCCCGTTAAATTCGATTTTGTCAGTCCGATTGATACCGTTGGCGAAGATCCAAAGGTTCGTAAATCAGTGATCCTTACCTCCTCCAATCACACCAGAATAATCCGTTCACCAATCAGGGTTTCCATGGATATTTTTGCAGAGAGACTGGATTCCTCAAAATTCTCGATGCAGCATTTGCCGGTTGCCGTTATGATGGAGGGTGAGTTTACCAGCCATTATAAGAACAGGCTGATGAAAGATTTTATCAATAACAATGTTTTCAAAGTGTATGATAAAAGTGCGGTGACAACAAAGATGATTGTTGTTGCCGACGGCGATTGCGCACGGAATGTTGTTCAGGTTAAAGAAGGCAAATATTTGACTCAACCACTTGGTTATGATCAATATACGAAAACTACATTTGGTAATCGTGAATTTCTCCTGAATTGTGTGAATTACCTCCTCGATGATTCCGGTGTAATGACGCTTCGCAACCGGGAGGTGAAAGTCAGATTACTACGTGAAGGTATAACAACCAATGAACTTGGTTTCTGGCGTTTGTTTAATGTTGGCCTTCCGGTCCTGATAATTGTTGTATTGGGGCTGTCCTGCATGATTGTACGAAAACGTAAGTATTCGAAATGATATGAAGAAGAATAGAATTATAATCGGCCTTATAGTAGTACTCGGGATTGTCACCATAATCCTGGTATCCCGGAACAGTAACAGCAGTATTAAGCGGGAGCTCCGGGATTTTGCAGTGGAAGATACAGCCTCCATCGACCGGATTTTCATGGTGAGGAAAGACAACCAACAGGTTACCCTTACCCGCCGGAATGATCATTGGATGGTTAATGATAAGTATGTGGTCAGGACCGATGCTATCGATAACCTGCTGAAAACGCTGAACCGCGTACGTGTTAAATCACCAGTGTCAACATCAATGCTCGACAATGCAGTAAGGATGCTTGCCACCAGGAATACCAAGGTGGAAGTTTACCATAAGAAAAAACTGCTGAAAACCATTTATGTTGGCGGACCTACACAGGACCAGATGGGTACTTTTATGATGCTCGAAGGTTCTTCGGTACCCTTTGTTGTTGATATTCCTGGTTTTACCGGATATTTAAGCACGCGCTTCTTTGTTGACGAGATAAGTTGGAGATCAACCGAGATTTTTAAATACAACTTTAACGATATCAAGGCTATATCGGTAATTAATGAGGATAATCCTAAAGCATCCTTCCATCTTGCAAGTTCAGGTAACAATCAATATTCTCTCACCTTACCTGAAGGGATGAAAATTCCCGGTACTCTGGATACCGTTGGAGTCCGGTTTTATATCAGCCAATTTGAAAAAGTGAATTTCGAATTTTTTGCTGACAGTACCCCTCAGCGCATCAAAGACTCCCTTTTGGCGGCAAAACCTTACCGGATTCTAACCCTTAACGATAATTCCGGCAATACCAGGAAGGTGATAGCCTGGAAACGTATTGCAAACGGGAAGCTTGACTCTGAAGGAAATCCATTAATTTGGGATGATGAACGAATGTGGGCCCTGATTGACGATAAATCCTGGGTAGTGATTCAGTTCTATGTCTTTAATTCGTTGTTCGCCAATTCCAATAATTTCGTGATACCGGCAAAGTGAAAATAAGTTGTTTATAATTTAGTTCTGACACCGCTTCTTATCAAGTGGTTTTTACTAATTTTAGAGGGCAAAACGACCAAATTGATTTTTAAACAGGAAAGAATTATGAAGTTTATTATTTCCAGCACCGATCTGTTATCACATCTTCAAGCTATTAGCCGTGTGATCAGTACAAAAAATACCCTGCCGATACTGGATAATTTTTTGTTTCAGTTGAATAATAGTGTTTTAGTGGTTACTTCTTCTGACCTCGAAACCACTATGATTACCAGTCTGACTATTGAAAATGCCGATGGTGATGGCTCAATAGCAATTCCTGCAAGGATATTGATTGATACATTAAAGGAATTTCCGGAGCAGCCTCTAACCTTCGACATAAATCTGGATTCTTTAGGTATAGATATCGTTTCCGAGAACGGGAAATATAGTATTGTTGGAAAACCCGGCATCGATTTTCCGATACTTCAGGGGCTGAAAGAGGATCGGATTACCGAGGTGTCATTCCCGGCCGATTCATTGTATAAGGGAATCAACCGTACCCTCTTTGCTACCGCCGATGATGAGCTCAGGCCGGTAATGAACGGTATTTTGATAGAACTCCGCCAGGATCATGTCACATTCGTTTCTTCGGATGCCCACAAATTGGTGAGATATAGAAGAAAAGATATCAGAAGCGAAAAAGATTCCTCATTTATCCTGCCTAAGAAGCCGGCAAATCTGCTGAAAAACATCCTTCCCAGAGAGGAAAATGAAGTTAACCTGGCTTTTGACGAAAAGAATGCAATATTCACCCTCTCGGAATACAAATTGATTTGCCGCCTGGTTGAAGGTAATTACCCGGCCTATGAATCTGTCATCCCAAAAAATAATCCGAACAAGGTTTATATTAACAGGGTCCTGTTTCTGAATACACTCAGAAGGGTCTCTGTATATTCCAATCAGGCCAGTAACCTGGTTAAGCTTCAACTCAATTCAAATCAATTGATTGTCTCTGCACAGGACATTGATTATTCGATCTCAGCTGTAGAGAAACTGAATTGCCAGTATGGCGGCGACCACATGGAGATCGGTTTCAAATCTTTGTTTCTGATCGATATTCTGAGCAATATTGTTGGCGAAGAAGTTGTTGCTGAACTAGCCGATCCAACACGTGCCGGTATCCTGTTGCCCAAAGAGGAGGAATCAGAAGATGAAAACCTGCTGATGCTGTTAATGCCAATGATGATTAATACCTGAATATAACCCCCGCTCCGGCGGGGTTCTTTTTATCTGCCATGACAAAAAAAACTGCACAAGACAAAAACCAGATCGGCTTCCCGTTTATTAATATCAAGCTTACACGTCCTATCGTATTTCTTGATATCGAATCCACAGGGCTCAATATCGGAACCGACAGGATCGTGGAATTAGCTTTGCTTAAAGTGAATGACAGCGGCGAAAAAATAATCAAAACATATAGAGTCAATCCCGAAATTCCGATACCGCCCGAAGTCACCAAAATTCATGGAATTTCCGACATCGATGTTGCTGATGCTCCTACTTTTAAGATGATAGCCGGCGAAGTGGCTTCCATTATCCGGGGTTGTGATCTCGGTGGGTATAATTCGGATAAATTTGATATTCCGATGCTGGCAGAGGAATTTGCCCGGGTTGGATATGATATCGATCTGAAAGAGAATAAGTTTGTGGATGTTCAGGCCATATTCTTCCTGAAGGAGCCGCGAAACCTTGCTGCTGCTTATAAATTCTATTGCAACAAGGACTTAATGAATGCCCATTCAGCTCTTGCAGATGTTGAAGCAACATGGGAAATACTTCAGTCCCAACTTGAAAGATACACCGATCTTGGACGAACCGTTGATTCACTTTCAGCCATCGGCCAAGGCAATAAATTTGCTGATTTTGCAGGCCGGATTGTTTACAATGAAGCCGGCGAGGAGGTTTTAAATTTCGGAAAGTATAAGGGACAGAAGGTACTGGATGTTTTTGCCCGCGAAAAGTCCTATTATAACTGGATGATGGATGGTGACTTTCCGGCCTATACTAAAAAGATCATCACCAGGCTGTATCTTAAACTTAGAGAATCCAGATAATGAAAATCATTGGTATTGGACGGAATTACGGTGAACATGCAAGGGAGCTCAATAATCCCGTTCCGGTTGAGCCGATTGTTTTTATGAAGCCCGATACAGCTTTGGTAAAGGGTAACAAGCCATTTTTTTATCCGGATTTTTCTACAGATGTTCATCACGAATTGGAAATCGTGATCAAAATTTGCCGGGTTGGAAAGAATATCGCTGAAAGCTTTGCTAATCGCTATTTTGAGGAATTAACCGTAGGGATCGATTTTACGGCCAGGGATATACAGCAAAAAGCCAAGGAGAAAGGACTCCCGTGGGAAACAGCCAAATCCTTTGACAACTCCGCTCCGGTTGGAACTTTTGTTGCAAAAACGGACTTCCCGGATGTCCACCAGCTGAGTTTCGGATTAAGCATTAATGGCAAACAGGTTCAGGCAGGGAATACTTCAGGCATGATCTTTACTTTTGAATACCTCATTTCTTACGTTTCCAGGTTTTTTACCCTCCAGATGGGTGATCTTATTTTCACAGGAACTCCTGCCGGTGTAGGACCGGTCAAGCCGGGCGATCATCTGGTTGCAGATCTCGAAGGAAAGGTTTTGCTCGATTTTGAAGTCAAATAGACTATCGGCCTGTTTGATCCAATGTTTCAATGATCAGGTTACACATTTCCTTTGCTTCGGCATCCGAGATAATCAGCGGCGGGGCGATGCGTATACTGTCCTTGCAGAAAAGGAAATAATCGAATAACAGGCCTTTTTCAAGACTTAAATTAAAAAACTGATGCACGCGATCTTCGGAATCCAGTTTTGCGGCCAATAGCAGGCCTTTTCCCCTGATTTCCAGTATTGCCGGATGGTGCAGCTTTTCCCTGATCAATTCCTCAAGATCGCGGGCCCTTGTATAAAGCTTTTGTTCCAGGATTATCTGCAGGGAGGCCAGTCCGGCTGCACAACAAACAGGATGTCCGCCAAAAGTGGTAATATGGCCAAGAACGGGATGGTGTGTCAGCGAGTTCATTATATCCGCAGAGGCAATAAACGCACCCAGTGGCATACCTCCTCCGAGTGCTTTTGCAAGTAACAGAATATCAGGAACAACACCTAGTTGTTCGAAAGCAAAAAGAGTACCGGTACGGCCAAACCCGGTTTGGATTTCATCAAAAAGAAGAAGGGCTCCGACCTCCCTGCAACGATTTGACAGCGCTTTAAAGAAGTCGGTTTCTCCGGTTAGGATTCCTGCTTCCGCCTGAATGGGTTCAATAATTACAGCAGCTGTAGTTGTTGAGATGGCATCCAGGGAATCAATATTGTTGAATTCAAGAATTCTTACCGATGGGAGGAGAGGGCGAAATGCCGTTTTGTACATTTCATTTCCCATTACGCTGAGAGCTCCGTGAGTGCTTCCGTGATAAGCGTTGGTGAAGCAAACCAGTTCCGGTTTACCGGTGAATCTCTTGGCCAATTTGAGGGCTCCTTCGACTGCCTCGGATCCGGAATTTACAAAAAACACCTGGTTGAGGCTGTCCGGAAGGGTTTTGATTAGCTCTTTGGCATACATAACCTGTGGCGATTGAATAAGTTCGCCATAAACCATAGTGTGCAGATATAATCCGGCCTGTTCACGGATGGCCTTGATGATATGGGGATTAGAATGACCGAGGTTGCTTACAGAAAATCCGCTGATCAGGTCGAGATATTTTTTCCCGGAAGGATCATACAGGTAACAACCTTCGGCTCTTGACACTTCCAGTCCGAGAGGATAGGGTGAGGTTTGGCCTAAGTATTTCAGGAATAATTCCTTCGAACCATCCATTGGGTTAATGCGACATCAGATTGAGGCTGGCAAGCAACTGATCACGGTATGATTTGCCGACGGGAACCTCCTGCTCAAGTGTCTGTTCCTTGATAATCAGGCTGTTTCTTTTGATGGTCTCTATTTTATTTAGATTAACAATATGAGACCGATGAACCTGCAAGAATTGATCAGGCGGGAGTTTCTTGAGAATAGCCTTAAGCGTGAAATGCACGGCCAGCTTTTCATTAGAGGTTATAACCAGTACGTAATTTTCCAAAGATTCGATCCAGATGATTTCGTCATAACTTAGTTTTATAAGGCTGTGGCCTTTCTTGACAAATATGTCGTTTTGAATCTTTTGCACGTTATATTGCCGGCGCCAGTGAGAATAGGCTTTTGATACGGCTTTATAGAACCGTGCATACGTGATTGGTTTTAAAATGTAGTCGGTAACATCGTATTGAAACGCTTCCAGGGCATACTTCTCCTGAGCAGATAAGATGATAACCACTGGTTTTTCTTCTAAAGTCCGCAGGTATTCCATCCCCGACATTTCAGGAAGCTCAATATCAAGAAGTACCAGGTCGGCTTTAACGGTAAGGCTTTGATCATTAATGGCTTCTACAGCACTACCATAGGATCCAACCAGGTTAAGCATCCTGGTTTTTTGTACAAAGATTTCCACCAGCTTGCGTGATTCATCGTAATCCTCGATGATGATGCAATTCATAGGTTTAATTGCCATGGTTCTTTGTTTTGATTATCAAATATAAATCTTTTTTCGAGTTGATCAGAATACTTAATGCTTTTTCGTAGCCAGTCGAGTATCAGCAACTTTTGTTCCGCATCATTCAATCTCCAGGGGAGCGATGAGTTTCTAAGGTCCCGTATCAGCGAATATGCCACTATTGCTACTGAAACGGAGATATTGAAGCTTTCAGTAAATCCGGTCATTGGGATCCTGACGAATTCATCTGACAGGTCCATAGCTTGTTGCGACAGGCCTTTCAATTCGGTACCAAACAGAAGAGCGATTTTTCCTCTGGAGAGGTCTAAGTTATCAAGAGAAACATCCCTGGTATCAGGAGAGGTCGATACAATCCGGTACCCATTGGCCTTAAGACCTTGAATGGCTGCTTCCGTGTTCCCTTCCGGTTTATTGTATCTGATAAGGTTTAACCATTGCGCTGATCCTAATTCGACATCAGGATTTAGTTTATACCGGTTTCTTTCTTCGATGATATGTATATCCTGGATTCCCAAGCAATCGCAGGTTCGGAGCACTGCGCTTGCATTATGAGGCTGGTAAATGTCTTCCAGAACCGGTGTGATATACCGCGTTCTGTTTGCAGCTACATCCTTGAATAGTTGAAATCTGCGGGGAGTAGTAAATTGAGACAGAAAATCGATCAGTGCGTCCATAGAAAAAAAAAGGGAGTGCATGGCACTCCCTGTTAGTAAGATGTTCCGGTTATTTTACTTTCCCGGTTAGTTCGGTACCAGCTTTGAATTTAACCACCTTCTTGGCCGCGATCTTAATCGGTGCACCAGTTTGGGGATTACGACCGGTACGGGCATTCCTTTTTGAAACGGAAAATGACCCAAAACCGACCAGAGCAACACGTCCACCACTTTTCAGTGTGGTAGCGGTGGTTTTGACAAATGCATCCAATGCCCTCTTGGCATCAGCTTTAGTAAGGTTTGCATCCTTTGCGATAGCGTCGATTAATTGTGCTTTGTTCATAAAAATAGTTTTTATGGATTAGTGAATAGTTGCAATGCTATACAAATTTAGGCCATTATTGATCTTAAGCAAATTTCACCGGTTTTTTTTTTAACATTTTTCAAAAAAAAAGGTTAATAACATGGAAATATCTTTTTGAGCCTGATATTTTCCATTTTGTGGACGATTTGTTAATGTCTATACGGCTTTCCGAGGGTCTGTTAATTTGGGATAGCAAGAATTCGGGAAAGATTTTTACTTTTGCGGCATGGAGAAATGGCAGAGTGGTCGATCGCGGCGGTCTTGAAAACCGTTGTGCCTGCGAGGGCACCGGGGGTTCGAATCCCTCTTTCTCCGCGAGGTGGGTGTGAAAAGAGTATAAGGGCCTGACTTTGAGTAAAGTCAGGCCTTTTGTGTTTTCTTGCGAATAAGCTGTTTCTAATTTTGATTATGAACCGACTTTACTGCCCGCCCCGAGGGATCGGCATTATTCCGGAAACTCGCATCCCATTCCAGAGCTTCAGCCGTACTGCAAGCAATTGAGGGTACTGAGGGAACACAGGAGGCAGCTTGGTCCGACGGGAAATGCTCTTCAAAGATCGTCCGGTAAACGTATTCCTCTTTTGACAGAGGCGGATTAACATGGAAACGATAGGGTGCCGAAGCCATTTGTTCATCGGTAACACGCTCAGAGGCAATGGATTTAAGTGTGTCGATCCAACTATATCCAACACCATCTGAAAATTGCTCTTTCTGGCGCCACACGATTTTTTCGGGGAGATAGGTTTCAAATGCTTTCCGGAGTACCCATTTTTCCATCCGGCCGTTCTTAATCATTTTGTCATCCGGATTGATCCGCATGGCAACATCCAAAAACTCTTTATCGAGGAAAGGAACCCTGCCTTCCACTCCCCAGGCCGCTAAGGATTTATTGGCCCTTAAACAGTCATACAGATGAAGTTTGGATAATTTGCGAATCGTTTCTTTATGAAAAGCTTCGGCCGACGGTGCTTTGTGAAAATACAGATACCCCCCGAAAATCTCATCTGCCCCTTCCCCGGATAGAACCATTTTGATACCCATCGATTTAATTACCCTGGCCATCAGATACATCGGGGTTGATGCCCTTACCGATGTCACGTCATAGGTCTCAATATGATAGATCACATCCCGGATGGCATCCAACCCTTCTTCTATGGTGAAATGAATTTCGTGATGAACGGTATCAAGATGGTCCGCAACCTTTCGGGCAGCAACCAGATCAGGCGAACCAACCAACCCAACTGCAAAAGAATGCAATCGTGGCCACCAGGCTTCCTGCTGATCCCCCGATTCAATGCGCTTACGGGCATACTTAGCGGCAATAGCCGATATCACTGAAGAATCGAGTCCTCCTGATAAGAGTACCCCATACGGAACATCCGACATCAATTGCCGGTGAACAGCCTTCTCAAGGGCATCATGGAGCTCTTCCAGACTGGTAGGATTGTCTTTTACTGCGTCGTATTCCGTCCACTCTCTTTTGTACCACGGTTTCATGGCTCCCTCAGGACTATAATAATAGTGTCCGGGCAGAAATTCTTCAATTTTATTACATACTCCTTCAAGCGCCTTTAGTTCGGAGGCTACATAAAACTGACCATGCTTATCCCATCCCATATAAAGCGGGTTAATCCCGATCGGATCACGGGCAATCAGATAACAATCTTTCTCCTCATCATATAGTGCAAAGGCAAATATGCCGTTCAGATCTTCAAGAAAGTCTTTTCCCTTTTGCCGGTATAATGCAAGAATTACCTCGCAATCGGAATGGGTGGTAAAATGGTAAGAACCGTTCATTCCCAACCGTATCTCCTGGTGGTTATAGATTTCGCCGTTTACAGCGAGTATGAGTTTTCGATCTTTACTATACAAGGGCTGGCGACCCGATTCCGGATCAACTATCGAGAGCCGTTCATGAGCTAATATCACCTTTTCACCACAATAAATACCTGACCAGTCGGGCCCGCGATGGCGAAGCTTTTTCGACATATCCAGAACCTGGGTTCTCAATTCCGCCGAAGGGAATTTCAATTCAAATGCACCTACAATGCCGCACATATCTTTTTGTTTATAGATTCGAAGCAAAAATACATAAACGACGATAATCGTAAAGAAATGACACTATATTGCTTACAGATTATAACAGAATCGTTAAGAATATGATAAGAACGAAAAAAAAGGAAAAGAAAAGGGAGAAGAAAAGTTAGAGATTGA
>Ga0265292_1000600_pt1 | contig 46193 bp, 47 predicted proteins | sample Munlanlewell296A_FD_189080 | JGI IMG/M metagenome (GOLD analysis project Ga0265292, IMG submission 189080) | Leachate microbial communities from a municipal landfill in Southern Ontario, Canada - Leachate well 296A | ecosystem: Engineered > Solid waste > Landfill > Unclassified | place: Canada... | reverse complement strand
GCCAATAACTCCGTTGAAGGACGATCCATGTCCCAACCTCCTTGAAAATACACACCTGCCGTGTCAAGTATCTCAAAAATAGGAGGTTGCGCCAATTAAGATGTTTAAAGCAGTGGTTTAAGAAAACTCACCCTACCCGGCTAAAGTCAACGAGTGGAACTGCCGATAAAAGCATTGTCCCTGCAGGTGGAAAAAAATATCCATTTCAAAACAAAGGCGCGTTGGTCATTTTACTCAGGTTAGGAGATTTTTTATGGCAAGCGAAAATACCTTTTATATGCTTTTTAAACTTGCGATTGGAACGGAAAAGACAGCAGAGGAATTTTATTCCGGCTTGGCTGAGAAATTTTCCCACCTGCCGGAGATTTCAACTTTTTGGCTGACTTTGGCGGATGACGAGAAACACCATGCCCAGGAATTGGAAAAAATTCAGGATTCGTTATCGCCCAGCCAACTTTCAACCCCTGCTGATCCCTTAACTCTTCAGAAAGCAAAGCAAAACCGACATATCTCTGTGTTATCGCTGTTGAACTCCGTGAAGAATCTCAACGATGCCTACGAAATAGCCCATCAGTTGGAGTATTCTGAAGTAAACGTCGTGTTTGGTTTCTTGATGACAAGGTTCATTTCTTCCGAGCAACAAAAGGAGTTTGTCGGTTCGGAGATCAAGGTTCATCAGGCAAGGCTCCTGGAGTTCTTCCAAACATTTGGGGGGGCTGAATGGCGAAAAGGGATTGAGGTTTCTCCCGAAGCAACAGCCGTGAATTGATTACAGTCCGGTAGGGTGCGTCGTGACGCACCGATTTGTTTTGAGGCAATATACGCAAACGAATAAAGATGATGCGTCCAGACGCATCCTACAAAACTTGTGGGAACCCCTGACTTTGTTTGGCCAGTGTTGAAGATCGCGGTCTTCGTCGATGGCTGCTTCTGGCATGGTCATGTGTGCGGCAGGAATTTGACCCCGCGGAGCAACGTGATACGATGGGAGTGCAAGATTAAGAGAAACAAGGAGCGAGACAGACGGGTCACGAGACTGCTACAAAAAAAAGGATGGACCGTCATTCGGATTTGGGAATGTCACTTGAATACGCATCCAGAAACCTACGTTAAAAGAATCCGTCAGGCTATTGCCAAGCGAAACCTCATTGAAGCGACCGCGGAATCTCGATCAGCAGGGACTTATCCAGTTCAATCTCGTTGACCCGGCGGTTGTACGTCTGCAAAAGAAGTCGAAAGCCGCCGATAAGTTTGTCTTTCTTGAATATGGCCAACTCCTCGATATTGTTCGCGATGAACGATTCGAGGGATTCCACGGCGATCTTCCCGGGTACCGTCATCTCAGCGTTCTGCCGGGTTCCGACTACCAATTTGTCCGGAACCAAGAGGTACACCCGAAATCCCTCTCGGATGTTCGCCTTACACTTTTCATAAACGCTGGTTCCGGGGGCAATGGTAACATGAAAAGCGGTGTCGCCGATTTCAAAATCCCCCAGCCGTCCCGTTTGCACGTCGGGGGCACTGCCGAGGGCATTGGGGACGGTAATTTCAGGAAATCGAAGTTCAAGTTTGGCACCCACGAGGTATTGAGCCACGGGACCCGCTTTTCCCGCAGTCTCTGCCTTGTTAAAAAGATCATGAACGAGACTCCAAGTGGTAAGGGCCGGGTCGTAGTCGAATTCCAATCGCTTGCGGTCGTGATATTCCCGGACTTTTTTGACCAGGAATTGCTGAAATGCGTCCAAAGTCTCGTTGCGTTCCTCCACACCCCGCTCGTCAAGCTGAAGGGTCCGCAGCAGGTCAAGCATAGCTTGAACGTCACGGGGTCCACCACGATTCGTCCGACCGCCTTCGCCCAGGAATGGCCGTTTTTCGCCGTATTGTTCCAAAACCTTTTTGACCGCCTGGGGACTCAAGCCTTGTATCTGGGCTTGCCCTAGGGCGCGATGGGCGTCGAGGTCCAGCCGAAAATTCGTCTTGAGACGTTCAAGAACGACGAGGCAAGCTGCGACGCTTCCTCGAGCGGGCAGACCGTCCGTATAGACGGGAAGGCTCTTGAACCATTTATCAAAGATTTTGGATAAATCACGAGTCGTTGCCATGATGCCTCTAACCGGTCTGTAAAACTCCGCCCCGGACGCGGGTCAATTGATGTAAAGACGGAATCAAGTAATTGGCGGCGATCCATTCAATCGCGGGAACGCAGACCGCGTCGCCGAATCCGAAAAGCCCTTGGTTGAACGGTACGTTTATGACGTAGTCATCGGGAACGCCCTGCAAACGGGCGCACTCGCGCGGGGTAAGAAGACGAACCGAATACTTACCCTTTCCCGCCTTGAAAAGGATCTGTCTTCCGCTTCCTCCGCGGGGCGTTCGCAGGCATCCTGCCAGGCCATCCACCCTCAGCTCCGCCATCGACCTTCCCTTTCGAACTCGGCGAAAGGCGGTTCCATAGGAATAAGAAGATTTATCCATCATTTTCCGAGCAATGCCCAAATGACGGTCGCTCAACTGGTTCATGAAATACGCCGCCCGTTCTTCGTTCCACCATGCGGGATTGTCAGGCGGAATATCTTCAAAAATTTCCTCTAGCTTCATTCGACGTTCCGGTGGGGGCGGTAACTCCCGGATATTCCACTTTACGTTCGGATGCGAGGCGATGAAATCGACCAGGCATTGGGGGCGACAGGGCGAAGTTTCCAGACCGAAGGGATACGGGCCGGGGAAAGCCTGACGACCTATGACAAAGAGTCGCAATCGACTCTGGGGGACGAAGTGCCTGGCGTTTAGGAAAAGGGCATCGCAGGAATAGCCCAAGTCATTCAAGGCCAAGAGCGCCGATTCAAAATCCTTTCCGCCGTGCGACATCAGGAATCCGGGGACGTTTTCAAGCAGCACATGAGACGGGCGTCTTTCCTTCATCTCCTTTAAAACGCGGACAAAGCCCCAGAAGGCACTCGACTGGCCTTTGTTCAACCCGCCCATGGCCCCGGCGATGGAAAGATCGTTGCAGGGAAAAGATGCCGTGAAAAGATCGCTGTCGGGAATTTCCTGAGCCTTTAAATGGTGGATGTCACCCAAACGGAATTCATCCACCGCGAAATTGTCCCGGTACATGGCGAATTTATCTGGTTCGATATCATTGGCGAAGACGACTCGAAAGCCCTGCCTTTCCAGAGCCAGGCGAACCAGCCCAATTCCGGCGAAAAATTCCGACGTCGTGTACCGTTTCTCGACTTTCGCCACGTCTTTGATGCCATAAATCCGATATTCATAGGCATTGACCCGTTCAATGGCTATTTGGTCGCCCGGCTTGATTTTCTGCCTGGCGAAAAACTCCCGCACCCAGGCGCGACTGCGGAAGAACCTTCTCGGCTTACCGGTCTTCGCGTCACGGGGAATGTCGGTAAACACGGGATTTGCCAATCCCTCCACCTCAATCCGCATGGGTTTGCCCAAGCCATTCCTTTTGGATGAAGCGCCAAGGCTATCGATAGGGAAGAAATCCGAAAAGCCCGTCAGATAAAAATGGCTTTCCCGGATATTCGCCTCATTGATACGGATGACATGCCGTGCTTGATTTCTTTCTCGCTTCATAATGATTTTATACCGTTTTTTACTCTTCGAAGCAATGCTTATTCAGTAAAGAAGACTCCCTAAAAATCTGATCGAGCATGATTTTGACGTAATGGCTGGCGTGCCAGTCGCAGTGGTAGTAGAAGCTGCCGGTGTTTTTCAATACGCGGTGGAGTTCGACGCATCGGGGGCGCATGAAGTCAATATAGGCTTGGGTGGAGGCGTGGCGGTCGTCGAAGGCTCGTTTTTCCTTCGTCTCACCCCAGAAGACTTCGTAATTCCGATTGGAATTGAACGGCGGGTCGATGTAGACGAGGTCAATGCACCCGTCGGGGAGTTTTTTGAGCTGGTCGAGGTTGTCGCCGCAGTAGATGACGCGGGTGTCGAGGACGGCGGAGGGTTTTTTACTTTGCGGCGGGGCGGGCGTACTTTGCTTTTGCTTCACAGGCGACCTTTCGTAAACGAGATTCTCACAATATAAATAAGGGATTCCCGGGGATTAGTCAAGAAGAAGTAGTCGAGTAGACAAGTAGACGAGTAGATAGAAACAGCAAATACAACTATTTTAATAATTCGTGTAAATTCGTGTAATTCGTGGCTAACTTTTCTCTTCTTGGCGTCATGGCAATATGGCGGTTAAAAAAATTCTCTTTCCAAAATTTGCTTTTTCCCAAAAATGTGTTATCTTTAATATAGAGGCCAAATCGGGCTTTGGACCGGTGGGCTTCCAGGCTCTGGCTGAAGCCAAAAGCCTTCTTCCTGGCCCTTCAAATTGTACCGCTCTCCCGCAAAAAAAAATGAAATTTGGTCAAAAAACGGTACACTTTCGGTCAAATTTGTAAGTGGGATTTTCTTAACTCCACCATTTTTGATTAAACGATATCGGGAAAACTTATTCGTGTCCATTCGTGTAATTCGTGGCTAACTTTTCTCTTCACTTGAGTGTTGGATGTCGAGTGTTGAATGTTGGATATTAAATTGAATTTCCTACGTCTTCTTAAAAAGAAAAAGGCGACCAATTGGCCGCCTTGTTGAGTCCTTCTATATTACTAACTTCTTTCCCTACAGCCCGCACGCATTGGCGGTAAATTCTTTAAACGCCAAGCCCACGTTCAGCTTGACATCTTGGTAAACATATTTACCGAGCAGTCTTCCTCGTGCGTCATAGCAGAACGTTCCAAGCGGCACGAGCCAGTCCTGGTCGATATGCACCACCAAATGCTGATCCGGATAGCACGGTTTTTCCGGCAAAAATCTTTCAAAAATATACGTCTGCCTGCCGTCAATCTCGCCCGTTCCAGTATAGCTGAATTTCAACTCGCCGTTCTTTAACGCGCGCTTGTTCACTGCCAAAATCATTTTCATCGCGTTTTCAAATCCGAACTGATCAAGCCGGCGGCGGGAAACCTTTGTCGCATCCGGTCCGTCCACCGGACGATTCACGTGGCTGCGGACAAACCAGCCTAAAAATCCCGCCGGTTTCACCATGGCCTGGTTTTCATTATGCCCCTTGACATAAAGCACTTTGTCCACCATGCCCGGATTCCTGACCCACTGCATAAACACGGCAAATGGACCTTCCCGGAATTTGACGTTGATTTCCTGTTCCGGCGTCAACTGCCCGCGAACAAACTCCTGCTTGATAAACGTACAGGTATAATCGTGGATATCGGAATGATAGTTTTTAACAGCGGATTCCAAAAAAGCCTGCGGATCACTCTGGGCCAAAGCCAATCGTGCCTGGTCCACTCGAAACTGCACGGCAGGTAAGGTAATATCCGCCCTGGCTTCCTTCGCTTCCACCCTGGCCGACAGGCATACAAAAACCAACGCCGCCGTAATCGCGATTACTTTTTTCACTTTTTTCCTTTGCTTCAGACCCCTGGGCCTCTAAACCGTCCTACTCTCTTTATCGGTCAAGAGTGAAGCACACCTTTAGTAAGTATTCGGTTGGGGCGCGATAATACAGGCTTTGCCTATATTGCCACCCCTTACTGCGCATACAACTATAGCGCGCCTTACCACATAAAGCAAATACAATCTTTTGCCTTTTTCTCTACGTCCTATAACCATCGAATTTTAGATTAGAAGAGAAATCTAAAATTCTTGCTGGACTTCCACGATACATTCTTTTACTATTGCGTTTCTCTGAAGTTTGACTGGGCGTGTGCCCGAGTGGCCAAAGGGGACGGGCTGTAAACCCGTTGGCTAACGCCTTCGGTGGTTCGAATCCACCCGCGCCCATTGGGTTGGGGCTGGGGATTAGGAGTTGGGGATTGGAGATTAGAGTATTTTTCTAACTCTTATCCCAAACCCCTGACCCCCGACCCCCGACCCCTAAAAAAAAACGATTAGAGGTACTCAGGAACTACAAAATGAAAATTGATTTCAGAATTCCGACCTGGTTTCAAGATCCGGAACGATTGTGGCAGAGAATCTCTGCCGGACTGGCTATCGTTCTTGTCATCCTGCTTGTCCTTTGCGTCCACTTGCAGACAGAAAAATCAAAATACCAGGATAATTTCCAAAAACTGTCGGAGCTCAACGACCGTCAACGCGACATCATCAGCCAGATCGGTTCTGAACTAGGACAAGTTTCGATCAAACTCGATAAGATCGCGGAGGATCAAAAAAATCAATCCCAGACAATCGCCTCCATTTCCGCGCAGGAAACCGAAGGCGAACCTGTCGTTCATCTGCTCGATGCGGATCTAAACGGTGACGGCATTGTCGATTGGTCCGATTTTGAAATCTTTTCAAACTATTGGGAAACGACCGGTCCTTCAACGGCGGACCTCAATAAAGACGACAAAGTCGACTGGCAGGATTTTCAGCTTTTCGCCATCCAGTGGATGAAAACCGAACCCTGGTACGCCGGAAACGAAAATATTACTCAAAACCAACCCTATGCGACCCTTGAGCCCGTGCGATAACCCCAACCATTTAGGTCCGTTTGAATTGCTTTTGCAGATCGGACAGCGACATTTGCAGTACCGTCGGTCTGCCGTGTGGGCATGAACTGGCCATATCCACTTTGTTTCTCGACGCCAGGAGCGATTGAATTTCATCCGGTTTCAGCGGGTCGCCCGCCTTGATCGCCGCCTTGCAGGCCAGCGATTGCAAAACGTGTTCCAGCACCTGCTCCGGCTCCACCTTTGCTGTTTTTCCTAACCGGGTAAGTAATTCCTCGATGAACTCTGTGGCGTTCAAATGGCTGATCACCGCGGGCAGACTGTGAATGGCCGCCGTCTGCGGACCAAAGGCCTCTACTTCCACCCCCGCCTGGTTAAGCGACGGCCTAATTTGCTCGATCTGCTCCATCTCGTCCGGCGTCAGGTTCACCAGTTCCGGCATCAGTAATTTTTGCCGAGGCACCGCTCCGGCGTTGACCCGTCCTCGCATCTGCTGGTAAAGAATGCGCTCATGCAACGCGTGCTGGTCCACGATCATCATTCCTTCCGCCGTTTCCACCACCAGATATGAATTGTGAATCTGTAAAACCCGCTCGGTGGGCGAGGGGAGAATATCCGCTTCCTCACGGTCGCGTCTCTTTGTAATCGTTACATCCGGCGTATGATGTGTAAAGGGTATTCGTGCCTGATCCGATTTGGGGGCGGATTTTAAAAAATCGTTCAGGGCCTCTTTAATAGTTTCCTGATGCGGAGTTGTTTTTTCCTCAACTTCCAATCCTTGCGGTTTTGTATCGCGCATATTCAAGCCGGCGGTCAGATCGACGGAAAGAAAACGCTCGCGGATGGCGCCTAGCACAAGGGAATGGATTCGGCCTGAGTCGGCGAAACGGACTTCGCTTTTCGTCGGATGAACGTTGACGTCGACGATTGAAGGATCGATTTCCAGAAACAAAAAACCCACCGGCTGACGGTCTTGCGGCATCAAGCCGCGATACGCTTCGCGCAGAGCATGCGTAATATAACGGTCGCGAATGGCCCGGCGGTTGACGAAAAAATATTGCCAGTTGGCGGACGGTTTCGCCTGCTGGGGGCGGCTGACGTAGGCGCTGAAGGTAATGTCCTTGGATTGCGTAAAGACCTGGATCAACCCATCGCCGATTTCCGGCCCGAAGATGTCATTGATTCGCGTCCGTGGCGACTCCGCCGCCGGTAGTTGTAAAATCCGGCGATTCGCGTGCGACAGCGTAAATCCGATCGTCGGATACGCCAGCGCCAGCCGGATCACCGCCTCCTGGCAATGGCCAAGTTCGGTCTGGGGCGATTTAAGAAATTTTCTCCTCGCCGGGGTGTTGAAAAAAAGATTATCAACCTCAATGGTCGTTCCAGATGCACCGGCGTATGGCCGAACCTCGCTGATGTGTCCGTCGCCGACTTCGATCTGCCCGCCGCTCTCCCGGCTCGGCATAATGGACGCGATTTTCAAAACCGCCACCGAGCCGATGCTCGTCAGCGCCTCGCCGCGAAACCCCATCGTGGAAATGGCATAAAGATCGTTTTCGTCCTGAAGTTTACTTGTGGCATGGGGCGTAACCGCTAGCGGAAGATCGTCGGTATCGATCCCCGCCCCGTTATCGGTTACGCGAATAACTTTTGTCCCCCCCTGCTCGATATAGACATCGATTTTAGTCGCCCCGGCGTCGATGGAATTTTCAACCAATTCCTTAATCACGCTCGCCGGCCGTTCGATGCACTCTCCCGCCGCGATCTTGTTGACCAAATGAACCGGCAATATTTTGATCTTGCTCATTATGGTATTATAAAATCATTCGCGTCGAGAAACGAATAAAAAAATATGACAGCTTTTCAACCCCGTGTTCGTCTATATTTATGGAAAGCGAAGTTTGGGAGCGTTGATTGAACGATCGTTCGGATGACAACCTGGTGGCGGACACCCGCCGCGGCGACAGAGCCGCTTATGCCATTTTGGTCGGCAGGCATGCGAAACGTATCTTCGCGATATGCCTGGCCGTGGTGGGTAATACGCACGACGCGGAGGACATTGCTCAGGACACCCTTGTAAAAGGTTTTTTACAAATTAATACTCTGCGTGATGAAGGGCAGTTTGCCCCCTGGCTGACCCGGATTGCCCGGAACCAGTGCATGGATTTTCTCCGGCGGGTAAAACGCGGCGAGAATTTTCTGGAAGAATCGCGTACGAAATCCCAGCCCCACACCAGTGAATATCCCGAACTCCAATCCGCCCTTCGGCAATTGCCGGAGGAATTTCGGTTACCGTTACTCTTGTATTATTTTGACGGTCAGAGCATAAAAAACGTCGCCGAACCTTTGAACATCACCGAGGCCGGGGTCCATACCCGCATCAGCCGTGCCCGAAAAGAGCTTCGCCGAATCCTGACCGAACAAGGAGATAAACCATGAATCCCCTTTGCCGGGAATGGCAATCTCAAATCGAAGCCTTCGTGACGGGCACCCTTTCGACGCCCCGGACGGATAGCCTGAATCAGCATCTAAACAATTGCGATTCATGCCGTAAATACCTTGAAAATCTGCGGGATGACCATAATCATCTTACAGAATTTTCCAATATAACGAACACCACGATCAGCCGTCTGGAACAAAACGTCCTCGCCGCCATTGCCCAGGTCCCGATGGAACAACCCAGCAACACCATTTCAATCTGGAGAAAAATCATGAAAAATAGAATCACAAAATTGGCAACCGCTGCCGCCCTCATTCTTGCCGTTTTTTATGGTCTAAATCTCATCACTTGGCCTGCGAAAGGACACAACACCGCCTGGGCAGTCGAGCAAACCATTCAGGCGCTCAAGAATGTCGATACACTCTACATCTCCGGTACAATCAACGATGGAAGTCCCTTTAAGTTCTGGATTAAAAGGAACAAGGAAAAAGAAGGATTTTTCAAGCTGCGATACGAATCGAAAGATGAGGTTGTGGTGGTCCAGGATACAAAAATTTACGCCTATTCACCGCAAACCAACCAGCTTCAGATTCTCGATAAAGGCCAGATCAATAACCACTGGCCCCTCAAATTCTGGTTCATCATGGGAGAACTGAAACTATGGACCAGCGGAACAATCTTTCAGAAGATGAAGCAGAATGCGACCGACTGGACGGAAACCTACGGAAAGGATGAGACAACCGGACGTGATTGCGTTTTCGTCACGGGCAGCTATGCCTCCATGTCGCAGTACCTGTGGCTTGAGTTTGACCTTGGAACCAAACTGGTGGTGCGGACAAAGGTATGGCAAAACACGAAGAGAGAAGGAATGCCGGAGCTTAATTCGGATAATTTTGTGTATAACCAAGAAATACCCGACACCCGATTCGATTTCGAAATTCCTCCGGGCGCAAATATCAACGCAGGAGAAAATTCGCCGGAAGCCAAGGCACAAAAATTATTTGAAGAAGGCAAATATCAGGAAGCCCTTTTGGCTTATCAAGAAGCTTATAAAAAGGCACCACCGGCAGGAATGCTGCAAGCAAGCATGCTGAGTAATATGGGCCAGTGTTATGTATCGCTTGGGCAACAAGAAAAAGCCAAGGAAATCTTTCAAAAAGCGATCCGGGAATACCGAGATCCGGAGGTATTGGGAATAAGTTATTATAACCTTGGGTATTTATACAGCGACCTCCATCAAAAGGACAAGGCGTTAGAAGCGTTCAGAAATTGTATTCAAACGGTAAAAGGGATTTGCGGCCCCAACGGTTTTCCCATCAAGAATGCACGCGAGATGATGGAAAGGCTGGAAAAGGAAGGGAACGACTACCCGTTAAAGGAAAAAGCCATGAATCTGTTTGAAAAGGAAAATTATCAGGATGCCCTGGCCGTTTCCCTGGAAATTTATAAAAAAACCGCCAACCCCATGAATGCTGCAGAAGCATTGATATGGATTGGATTTTGCTACGAACACTTAAACCAAACTGAAAAGGCCATCGAATATTATGAAAAATCTATTCGTGAGTATCCTCAGGAAAACTTGACTCCAAACTGGTTTTACCTCGGCAAAGTTTATCAGAAAACCCACCAAAAGGAGAAGGCATTGAATGCCTTTAAAAATTGTCTCCGCGCAGGTAAGACATTGCCTCCGGAAGTATTTCCCCTTAAAGATGCTCGGGAAATGATCAAAAAATTAGAATCGGAATCTTCCCGACCATAACCATAGCAGTTGTCTCTGTCATGTTGAGCGCAGCGAAACATCTGGATTCTATTGCAGTGGAAGCCAGATCCTTCGCTTCGCTCAGGATGACAAGATTCGGAGGAACACGAGAACGATTCTATTCGCCAACCGAGGAGGAATTTCTGCTGAGAAGGGCGAGTACACCTGTACAGCGATAGTTTACTGCAAGCAGATTATCGAATAGCTCGATGAAGTCTTTTACGAGACGTTGGCAGGAAAATTTTTCCTCGACCAGTTTTCGAGCGGCTTGGGAAACGCTTTGGCGTAAGGCGGGTTTGGGGGCCACCTGGAGGATTTTTTTGGCCAGGGCGGTTGGAGTCAATGTCTCGTAGAAAAATCCCGTTTGGTTATCGATGATGGCTTCATCCATGCTCCCGATAAAGTTTGAAATAACGGGCACACCCGACGCCATTGCCTGCAGGGCGGTTACGCTTTGGCATTCATGATATTCGCTGCACTGACAAACCAGATCAAGGCCGGGCAGCAATTGTGGGACATCCTCGCGATGCCCCAGCAGGGAAAGATACCTGCCGAGGAGTTCACTCTTTTGGGCCAACATGCGTACATCGTTACGGCTGGGGCCGTCGCCGATGATGAAAAAATGGATATCGCGAAACGCGCCGACCACCTGCCGGGCGGCCTGGATAAAAATGTCGTGCCGCTTGCTGGGCGTAAGATTGGCGATCATTCCGACGGCGAGGACATTTTCGTCGGCCAGGCCAAGAATGGATCGTGCGCGGTCCCGCCAGTGCGAACTGTCATTGTGATGAACCTCGATACCGTTGGTAATAATCGCGATTTTTCCTTCGGGCACTTTGTCCCGTAAGGCAAGGCACAATTTATGTCTGGCTCCCAGAGCGATAAATTTATCGACCAGCGGATAAAGCATTCGATTGGACAGATCGAATTCAGGATGCCCCGGCTGAGAAAAGGTTTGGGACCAGATAACGCTTTTTACGCCGGCGATCTTGGCCGCCAGGGTGCTCCAGAACATTCGCTCACCGCCACCGACGGGTATGACGATTTTGATATGATGTTCTTGGATGAGCCGGACCAGTGCAAGTAAAACACGAGCGTCGTATTTGTCTTTAAGCATCTGCGGAAAAACCGGAACACCCGCCTGCTGGAATTTCCCCGCCAGCGGACCTGCCTCCTTGAGACACACGACAACAGGCCGATATTTTCCACCGGCAACAAGACCTTGAGCGAGGTTAAACAGAACATGCTCCGCCCCGCCCTGTAAAAGGGTGTCGATGACAAACATTATGCCTGCTCGTTGTGCCATGTCATTTCAGATTATAACTGAGGAATGAAAAATCAACTACTCCCAAAGAATTTTTTCTATTATTCTCTTTCGTCATCGTCCGGCTTGACCGGACGATCCAGACCTTTTTTTTTCGTGCCCGGAAGAGCACACCTGGATCATCCGGTCAAGCCGGATGATGACAATAGGGGTGGTCTGAACGGTTACAAAAAATAATAAAATATTTATTTTTTATGGTTTATTTATATATGTTTATCGTGTATTTTTACATGAAATATAAAATGTAAGGAGTTAATCTTATGATGATGGAATTTGCAGAACAAAACAAACGTCTGCTTCGATTTTACGGCTTTGCCGCCAATTTTCTGGGACACGTTCTCTTTGGGTTTGGACTTCTCTGGGGAGCACTTTTTTCCGTGTCAATTGTTTCGCGACTCGGCGATACGAAGGCAATGCTGACGCAAATCAATGAAATGCCCAATGGGATCGTCATGTTCATTCTTAGCGGCCTGATTGCCGTGGGTACAAGTCAATTCATTCGCTATCTGATCGAAAAAGATTATCAGCCACAAGGACTTCTTCGGCATGGGGACACAATTCTGTATACGGGAGCTTTTCTGGTTGTGCTCAATTCTTACTGGTTACTCCTCAACAGCGTTCCACTCCCAGGACCATGGGGGCCATATACATGTCACATTGAGCGTTTATTCCTGATTTTGATCACTTTTGCCAAGGTGCTTACGCTCATGGGCTTGGGCCAGGTGCTCAAACGCATTCTACCCATCATCGGCGAGTCTAAAACTTTAGTGTAAGCGAGGCAAAACCATGATTCGCATTCGATTGGATTATGTGCTCCTGGATCGGCGGATGAAATTGAAGGATTTGGCGGAGGCGACGGGGATCGCCGTGAATAATCTTTCGATTCTCAAGACCAATAACGCCCGGGCCATTCGATTTTCCACGCTGAACCTTTTATGCAAGGCCTTAAACTGCAGGCCGGGGGATTTGATCGAGTTTGTTCCGGATAAAGAAGAAAAAACTGATACATTGATCGATTTAAAATCGCCGGACAACGAGACCGTCTAAATGCGGGAGAAAGCAGTCGCCGTGCCGGCGACTGCTAAACGTTCAATGACCGCGTTTTATCAAAGGTAATAGTCCACCTGTCGCCAAGATTATTCGCTGACGGTCACTTAAATTTATTTTACCTGAAAATTCATATTTTTGGGAGATATTTTTTATTTTCAGAGTTTGGTCGCCGTTCTTGATGGCGGCCAGGAAGTTCACGATCTGTAATTGATCATTCATCTGTATCCGATCATAATCCGACGGGTCGCTAAAAAGGATCGGGACGATGGCGAAGTTGATGAGATTGGCGGTGTGGATTCGTTCGATGCTCTTGGCGAGGACGGCTTTTACTCCGAGATACATCGGGCAAAGCGCGGCATGCTCGCGGGAGGAACCCTGACCATAACTTTCTCCCGCCACGATTAGGCCGTGAAATCCTTCGGATTTGAGTTTAAGGGCTTTTTCGGCGAACGTGGGCTGGCCGGGTTCGTTGCAGGGATTAAAGACGTATTTGGCGTATTCGGGGACGTTGGATCGATATTTCAGGAATGCGCCGGCGGGCATGATGATATCGGTGCTGATTTTGTCACCGAGTTTGATCAGGATTTTTCCGTCAATATTCTCCGGCGGTTGCTGGCTTAACGGAGGAGTAACAATGGATGGGCCACGGATAACTTGCGCCTTTTTCGCCTGGGCGGGCGTTAACGGTGGTTGAAGCATGTTGTCGTTGATGATGAATTTTTTGGGCCAGGCGATTTTGGGATATTTGATTTTTAGTTTCGCCGTAAGTTTGCGCGGATCGGTAAATTCGCCGGTCAGAGCCGCGGCGATGCAGGTTTCCGGGGAGGCCAGGTAGGCCTGGTCGTTTTTCGTTCCGGTTCTGCCGGGGAAGTTTCGATTGAAACTTCGGATACTGACGACATGATCGGCGGGCGAGATTCCCAGACCGATGCATGGTCCGCAGCCGGTTTCCAGAATCCGTGCCCCGGCGTCGATAAAGGCAGTCAAGGCTCCGTTTTCGGCGATCATTTCCATGACCTGTTTGGACCCGGGTGCCACCGCGAATTCCACCCGTTCGTGAATTGTTCGCCCTTTAAGGGCTTTGGCGCATAACATCAAATCCTGATAACTGGAATTTGTGCATGAGCCGATGATGACCTGGTGAACGGGCTTTCCCGCCAGTTGCTTTACCGGGACGATATTATCCGGAGAACTGGGCGCCGCCGTCAGCGGTTCGAGCTTGCTTAAATCAATTTCGATAACCCGATCATAATGAGCGTCCTTGTCCGCTTGCATGGCCAGCCACTCGCCGCCCCGGCCTTGCGCGGTCAGAAATTGTTTGGTTACGGAATCGCTTGGAAACAGGCTGCAGGTTACGCCTAGTTCCGCTCCCATGTTGGTGCAGGTGGCTCGGGCGGGTATGGAAAGTGATTTTACCCCTTCGCCGAAATATTCAACGACACATCCGACATTGCCTTTGGTGGTCAGGATGGAAAGTAGTTTTAAAATAATGTCCTTGCTGGAAACCCAGGGCTGGAGTTTGCCCTTGAGATTTACCCCGATGACTTTTGGCGCGGTGAGGAAAAATGGTCCCCCGGCCATGGCGACGGCAACGTCCAAACCGCCCGCTCCAATAGCCATCATGCCTACCCCCCCACCGGTGGGAGTGTGGCTATCCGATCCGAGAAGAGTCCATCCCGGCCGGGAGAATCGTTCGAGATTCACCTGATGGCAGATGCCGTTTCCGGGCCGGGAATGGTACGCGCCGACTTTGCGGGCGATGGATTGCAGGTAGAGATGGTCATTCTGGTTTTCCGGTCCGAACTGGGCCATGTTATGATCGACGTAACTGACCGCGAGTTTGGCCCGCACACGGTCCAGACCCATCGATTCAAAAAGCAGAAACGAGGTTGTGCCGGTCGCGTCCTGGGTAAGAACCTGGTCGATACGTATACCGATTTCTTTGCCAGATTCTAAAGTGCCTTCAACCAAATGATCCTTTAATATTTTGTATGTCAGCGATAGGCCCATCGTGTATAACTCCTTAAGTTTGTTGTCATCCTGAGCGTCTTCATGTAGAGACGCATTGCATGCGTCTCTCTTTAAAACACGGGCAAGAAGACTTGCCCATGCCACCCGGTTCACCTTACATATTCAAAACAATTACGTCAAATCGTATTCCTTGAGTTTTCGGTATAACGTTCTTGGTGCGATTCCGAGGATGCTGGCGGCCTGCTCTCGGTTTCCTTTGGTCATTTGGAGGGTGTTTCGGATGTGTTCCTTTTCCAACTCCTGCAGACTCTTTCCCGCCAGGCTGGTTAGAGGGACGATGGCCGTGGTCTTGACATCCGACGATTGCGAACGAATTTCCTCTGGGATATCTTCCAGGTCGAGGGTTTTTTTATCCGTCAGAACCACCATTGATTCGATGACGTTCCGCAGTTCTCGGACGTTCCCCGGCCAGTGATAGTTGGTCAGGATATTTCGTGCCGCCGGGGTGATGCCCTGGACATTTTTTTGATGCAGGTCGGTAAAGATTCGCAAAAAATGCTCGATCAGGATCGGAATATCCTCGCGGCGGTCGCGGAGCGGTGGAATCCGCAGGGTTACTCCTTTGATGCGAAAATAAAGGTCCTCACGGAACGCTTTTTCCCTGACCGCCAGACCGAGGTCGCGATTCGTCGCGCTAATCAGACGAACATCCACACTGGTCGGGTCATTCGAACCGACCGGGACGAATTCCTTCGACTCCAGGACCCGCAATAATTTGGTTTGCATGGTCAGGGGCATTTCCCCGATTTCATCGAGAAAGAGCGTGCTGCCGTCGGCGTATTCGAATCGGCCTTTGCGGGCGGTTACCGCTCCGGTAAAAGCTCCCTTGACGTGCCCGAAGAGTTCCGATTCGAGCACCCCTTCGCTTAATCCGGCACAGTCCAGAGTTACCATGCGTTTATTTCTTCGTGGTGAGTTGTGGTGAATGGCGTTGGCGATCAAGTCCTTACCGGTTCCGGATTCTCCCTGAAGCAAAACGGTGATGTTCGTCGCGGCGATCTGCTTGACTAGCCTCAGAATACGGCGCATTTCCGGGGAGGCGGCAATGATATTCTCGAACCCCATTTTTTCGTCCAGTTGCCGGCGGAGGAGAAAATTTTCCCGACTCGCCTGGGCCTGCTTGGCGGCGCGGGAGGCCACCTCGCGAAGCTCTTCCAGGTCGATAGGCTTGGTCAGATAGTCGTAGGCGTGTTCTTTTCGCAAGGCCGTCCTGGCCAACTGCTCGCTTCCGTGGGCGGTGATCAAAACCACTTCCGTCTCGGGCCATTTTTCTTTCGTCTGGCGAAGGACATCCATACCGTCGACTTTACCACCGAGCTTGTAATCGGTTACCACCACATCGAACGGTCTTTCGTTCAGGGCCTTGCAGGCATCCTGGCCGGAGGTTACGACCACACATTCGAAATTCGAGCGAGCTAACCCCTCGGCGATTGCTTCACCGTGAGCTTGTTCGTCTTCCACGATTAAAATGGAACCTTTCGTCGTCATGGTTCTTTGGTCTCCAAAACCTCCCGGCCCAGGGGCAGAAAGATCGTAAAGCACGTGCCCTTTCCCGGTTCGCTATGCACGGTAATTTGCCCGAGGTGTTCCGAAATAATCCTTTTCGTCATCGCCAATCCTAATCCCGTTCCACCTTTTTTGGCAGAAAAATAGGCATTAAATATTTTGTCCAGATGCTCCGGCACAATGCCAATTCCGGTATCGGTGATTTCGATTCTTGCTTTTCCGTCGTCCCGTGTCGTCCGAATTATCATATCGCCCCCGTCGGGCATGGCCTGCTGCGAATTGATAAACAAATTCAACAAAGCCTGCTTGAACAAACCCGCATCGATTCGGCACGGGAGCGGTTGCGGGGCGTATTGCTTCAAGACCCTGATCCGATTCGCCGCCGCCTGAGGTTCGTAGAAATCAATCAACTGTTCGATCAATTGGTTGACGTCGAACAACGTAAAGTCCAATTGGTGATGGGCGACAAATTGCAGGAAATCGTCAAGAATGTCTCGCAGCCGATTGACCTCGTCCTGCATCCGCTTGATTCGCAGCACGCTTCGACGGACCCGGTCGTCCTCTTGATTCGAAAATTCCCGTATGTCCTCTTCCAGCAGTTGGAGATTTACCTTGAGCGTGGAAAGAGGATTTCTAATCTCATGGGCCAGTCCGCCGGTAAGCTGGCTGAGCTTTTCCACCGGATTTTCCTGGTTTATTATTTTTTCCTCACTCATGGATAGATAGTTTATTGGAATACCGTTCACAAGGCAAGAAATCATCGCTTCAATATTTGCTTCCCCTTGTTTATAACTCACCTAACCGGTTTTTCAAAATCAAAAAACGTCCAAAGGAGATTGGGGTGTGCCAAGATTTTCGGTCGCGGCTCGTATCGCCCGAAAATCTTGACACACCCCCGTCAAGTAAATTTGAAAAAAACTCTTGCCTCCTAATTGTCTTTTACATAACATTGAAAATAAGCCGTTGATCGTTGATGTTACAATAAGTATTGGTCCTTTTTATATTGTAGAGGAAGCGTTCATGTTGCCACAGATACTCAATAAGGATCAGGTGCCTCTCTTTGTAAAATCTTTGCAGCAGATTTACCGGGTAGTCGGCCCGGTAGTAAAAGAAAAAGGGTTTTACGATTATTCCGTAATCGATCAGCCCGACGAATTGGCGATGGATTACAATATCACTGTTCAGTCGGCCAAAAAGTTTTTCTATCCGCCTTTCGAAACGCTTCTTAACTATGTCAAGAATCAAAATCAAGACGAGCTGCAGATGGCGGTCGAAGCGCCTCGAACGGTTCTTTTCGGGGTTCATCCTTGCGATATCTACGCGACGTGGCTTCTGGACGACGTTTTCGGAAAGGATCCGAAAGATCCTTATTATCTGGCTCGGCGGAACCGGGCGGTCATGATCGCTTTGGATTGTTTAAAGCCTTGCGACGAGAAGCAGTTTTGTTTGGACATGGGTTCGCTTTATGTCCAGCAGGGGTTTGACATCATGCTGACCGATTTGGGCAATCGGTATTATGTGGAGGTGGCAAGCGAACTCGGTGAAAACCTGGTCAACCAGAGCGATGTTTTTTTTCAGGCGACCGCCAAGGATCACGCCGCCCATCAACAGGCCCAGCTTGCCAAGCAATCGAGCTTTAAAAATAAGATTCCTTACGAGACGAAATATTTGCCGGAAATGCTGGAGCAGAGTTACGATTCTCTGATTTGGGACGCCAACGCTCGGCGGTGCTTCTCGTGCGGCTCGTGCAATTTGATTTGCCCGACTTGCTATTGTTTCGACATGTCCGATGAGGATCAGATTAATTTAAAGGAAGGCAGCAGAGTCCGCCGGTGGGACGGTTGCCAGTTGAAGAATTTTGCCGAAGTGGCGGGCGGGGAGAATTTCCGCGTCTCGGCCGGTTCACGGCTTCGGCATCGATTGATGAGGAAGGGACGATACATGCGGATGGTCTACGGCAAGAGCGGATGCGTCGGATGCGGCCGGTGCGACCGAAACTGCACGGTCGGGATCAGCGTCCTTCGCACCTACCAGCAAATCGCCACGACATAAGAATTTTGGATTGAAGAGACGCGACCGTAAGGGAGCGGGTAATCAGTCCATGAATGAAAGAACCGCCCGACTACCGTCGGGGGCTAGTTAAGAGTTTTGAAAATTGGAGTTTTGCAAATGAATTCCCCAGCGACAATCGAGATCGAACCGACATCGTCTCCTTATATGCCGATGGCGGTGAAACTGACGGATGTCCGACAATTTACGGCCAAGGAGAAGTTTTTTCGATGGCAGTTACCGCAGGAGGTGGAAACCAGGGCAGGTCAATTCATGCAAGTGGGGATGATGGGAATTGGAGAAGCTCCCATCAGCATTACTTCCTCGCCCGGCACAAGCAACCAGTTGGAAATGTGCATTCGCGGAGTCGGGGATGTTACCAATGCTTTGCATAAGATGGAAATCGGCCAAACGGTGTGGATGCGCGGACCGTTCGGGAATGGTTACGACGTCGGCAAGTGCGAGGGTCAGAACATTCTTTTTGTCGCAGGCGGCCTGGGATTGGCGCCATGCCGAAGCTTCATCAGCGGGGTTCTGAATAATCGGAACAAATATAAGGACGTTACGATTTTATACGGAGCACGAACACCTTCCGATATGTTGTTTAAGAGCGATATTGAGGACTGGTCGGCCCGGAAAGACTGCCGGGTGATGGTGAGCGTGGACAAAACCGACACTACCTGGCATGGGCATGTCGGACTGATCACCACGCTGTTTAGGAAATTGACCATCGACCCTACGGATACGACCGTTTTTGTCATCGGTCCGCCGATTATGTTCAAATTCGCCGTTCTGGAAGTCCTGGCCTTGGGAATCCCGGAAAATCGCATTTACTGTTCGCTGGAACGGCGGATGAAATGTGCGCTGGGTGTCTGCGGGCATTGCCAAATCCGGGAAATTTACGTTTGTCAGGAAGGGCCGATATTCACCTACCAGCGAGTAAAACGCTTACGTGAAGGAATTTAACCATGAGTAAACCAAAAATCGCCGTATTCAGTCTGACCAGTTGCGAAGGATGCAGCCTGCAGATTCTAAATTGCGAAGATGAACTTCCCGACATTTTAAATCATGTCGAAATCGTGAATTTCCGCGAGGCTGTCTCCAACCGGTCGGACGATTATCTGATCGCCTTTGTCGATGGAGCCGTCAGCACCCCTTCCGATGTCGAAGAGATCAAGGAAATCCGTTCTCACGCGGCGATCCTGGTGGCCATCGGGGCCTGCGCGTGCACCGGCGGATTGAATGTCATGAAAAATTTCAAAGGATTGGATTATTGCCTGAAACGAGTATACGGGGATAAAGCGAATGTGTTTAAAACAATCGACGCCCAGCCGATCGACGCCGTCGTGAAGGTGGATTTGAAAATTCACGGCTGCCCGATGCCGAAAAGCGAGTTTCTCGAAGTCGTTCGGGCGGTGCTGGTCGGACGAAAACCGCGAATTCCCAATTACCCCGTTTGCGTCGAATGTAAACAGCGAGGCAACGTCTGCTTGTGGTTGAAGAAGAAGACATGTTTGGGTGTGGTCGCCCGGGCCGGGTGCGAGGCGATTTGCCCCAGTTATCTAAGCGGTTGCGTCGCGTGCAGAGGGCTGATTGACGAACCGAACGATAATGCCTGCAAGGAAATCATGGCGGAGTTCGGGTTGACTATGGAACAAATACTTAAAGAATTTCAGCTTTATAATGGCTTCTATCCTGTAGCCAAGGAAAGCAAATAGCAAGGAGTGTCCGGTAATGGCAAAATCGGTTGAGATCAACGTTCACCATATCACACGGCTTGAGGGTCACGGGAACATCAAGGTCCGGACCAAAGACGGAGTGATCGAGGAATGTCAACTTGACATCGTCGAATCGCCTCGCTTTTTTGAAGCCATGATCGAGGGCCGATCGTGGAAGGAAGTTCGACACATCACCACGCGGATTTGCGGTATCTGTGCCGTCGGGCATGGGCTGACAAGCGTGCAGGCGACGGAAAACGCCTTCGGAATCAAATATTCCAAACAAACCGATCTTTTGAAGCGCCTCATCTGCCACGGCGAACAAATTCAAAGCCATGTTCTGCATACCTATTTTCTGGCGGCCCCGGATTTTGTTAATGCGCCGTCGGTCGTTCCTTTGGTTCAGACCCACCCGGATGTTGTTATGCGGGCTTTGCGGCTGAAAAAATTCGGCAACGCCATCGCCGATGTGATCTGCGGCAGAAAAGTCCATCCGATTGGAATGGGACCGGGGGAATTTACTTATACCCCGACCCCAAATGAACTACGTGACTTGCGGAAGAAATTCGACGAATATGAACCCGATATCACGGCCACCGTTGATCTTTTCGCGTCCTTGAGTTTTCCGAAATTTGACCGGCAAACCGAATACGTCTCCCTGAAAGACGACAAGGAATATCCGTGGCTTTACGGACAAGTGTTTAGCAGCGATGCGGGCGCGGTGGAAAAAAACGACTACAAGAAAATCGTGCACGAAAAGGTGGTCGATCATTCCACCGCCAAGCATGCCTCCAACAAGCGCAGCAGCTATATGGTCGGCGCCTTAGCCCGGTTGAACAACAATTTCAACCTTTTACGTCCCGAAGCCAAAGCCGCCGCCGGCAAACTCGGAGTATCAGCCCCCTGCCATAATCCGTTTATGATCACCGCCGCCCAGGTTATTGAGACGGCTCATTGTTTCTATGATGCCCGGGATGTCGTCGATCAATTGCTGGCCATCGGACCCAAACCAGAAGACCCTCTGACCATCACCCCAAAAGCCAGCCGCGGCGTAGGGGTGACGGAAGTTCCGCGAGGAATCCTCTTTCACGATTATACCTATGATAAAGACGGCCTGATCACCGAGGGAAATCTGGTAATCCCGACCAATCAGAACCTGGCCAATATCGAAGACGACATGCGGGCCTTGGTGCCGCAAATCATCGATCAACCGAAAGATAAGATTACATTGATGCTGGAAATGCTCGTGCGAGCCTACGATCCGTGTATTAGTTGCGCCGTCCATTTACTGAACGTTGAATTTATCTAACCTCCTAACAGGGGGCTGATAGCCCCTTTTACGCACTTCGCATTCAAATAAAAAGGGCGGTCCCATTGGGCCGCCCCTACTTATCTACTCGTTTAGGAATTCTGATACGGATATGGATTAATTCATGCGCTCGGAGGCAAATATCCGATACTGCGTTCATAACGGCTTGTATGTCCATATCCGTATGCCACATACCATAGACGAACATCGAATACTTACCGCCGAGCGCATTAATTAATCAATTTCCGTATTATTCCACAGTCCGTATGACCCGACCGGTGTAGGGATTAATGAAGATGGTGTCGATTTGATTGTTAGGGATTATTATGCTGCTTTTTGATTTGGTGCCGTCGTTTGTAATGATAGGAAGCTCATTCCATCCGTCAGGTGTAGGAAAAATTTGGATCTGATTTACTGAAGAACGAGGAATTACCGCTGTACTCGCGTTATTGGTGTATCCACCAAAATGATCGGCGTCATTTACGATTTCCATGCCTTCGTTTGTAGTATTATCATTTGTGACATTATAGAATCTGGCAATTTTAATATCATCTGTATCCGTTATCTTGTTAGTGTCGTTGGTGAATATTTTCCAAGCGTTATAGTTGGTGTAATAAGAACCTAGACCTCCACCAAAACCTGAAGTTGAATTATCCCAAGCCGGATTACCATCCCCGTCAAAGTCAGGATTCACCGGTTGACCATCACTCGTAGTCAAACCAACCCAGATTGATTCATTAACGGCAATCGTCCCATCCGATTTATAGCAAATATAAAAAGGTTCCTCAAAAGATGTTAATCCTGCCGGACTTTTAACTGCATAGCCTCTTGGTAATTCCAAGGGCTCTTGGTCCACTACTGGCAGATAAATATTAGGATCGCTGGGATTTGGATAAGGATTATTAGCGGCTTCGTTTCCCCAATAAGCGACGCGAACACTTCCTATTGGAACTTTATACACCAGAAAAATCTTTCCATTCGGTTGAAATCGTGCGGCGGTGTTGATGCCGTGCATGATGGCGTAGCTTCGGGCGCCTTGGAGGGCGGCGTTGATAATATTGAAGGATTGCGCGTGGGCGTTGGAGGATTGCATGGACCGGATGGTCGGCAAGCTTAGGACGGCCAAGAGGGCGATGATGGCGACGACCACCATGATTTCTATTAATGTAAAGCCTGGTTTTTGCTTCATAAAATTTTCCACAGTTCAATTCAAGATGGCGGAGCAAGCCCCGCCCCTACAACTCATTTTACGGTGGGCGTCCAGTATCCTGTCTGTAGGGGCACGGCTTGCTGTGCCCTTTTACGATTCAACATTTCGGAGCGAAGCCCAGGTACTTTCCGACCAGTGGTTCCAGTTCCCGGACGGTGGCCGGGGCGATTTTGGTCCGGTCGGTCCAGATTCCCAATTCCAGGCTTTTTTGGCAGTGGCATTCGGGATCGACCATTTTCGGCATGAGGGCCAGAGCTTTCTTGATCAATTTGATGGCCAGTTCGGTGGCTTTATTCATATTGGAGATGATTTCGCTCAGGACGTCGCATTTGGCCCGTCCGGCCGGACGGGGTTTCCAGCAATCGTAATCGGTGGGCATGGCGATCAGGCTGTAGCAGATTTCGGCTTCCCGGGCGAGTTTGGCTTCCGGCATGGCCGTCATTCCGATGACCGTTCCGCCCCAGCTTCGGTGCATTTGCGATTCTGCCATCGAGGAAAACTGCGGTCCTTCCATGCAGATATAGGTTCCGCCGTCATGGACGGTAATGGGCTGGCTGAGGTTCTTGCCGGCATCGAGGAGGACTTTCCGCAGATTGCCGCAGAACGGCTGATCGAATTCAACGTGGACGACAATCCCTTTTCCGAAGAAACTGGTCTCTCTTTTATGAGTTTTGTCAATAATTTGATCCGGGATCACCAAATCGCCGGGATGAACATCCTCGCGAAGTGAGCCGGCGGCCCCGCTGGCAATGATATGGGTAACACCGAGTTTTTTGAGGGCAAAAATATTTGCCTGAAACGGAATGTAGGACGGGCTGAAGGTATGCCCGACGCCATGCCGCGCGAGGACGGCGATGTCGATTCCTTCCCACTGGGTGCAGATAATCGGAGAACTGGGTCTTCCGAAGGGAGTTTGCGGGTAATATTCTTCTCCGCTGGCGGTGCTTAAAAGGGCTTGCCCCAAACCACTGCCGCCGATCAGGCCGACTTTGATATTTTGCATTTTATCTTCTCCTTAAATATCGGGACTATTACCGATACCTATTCATATTGACGTCCAATAGGGTAAGAGTTTATAATACGGCGATATCAAAGTCTATGGGCAAGTTGAAAAGAGTGTAACCGTTCAGCCGACAGCAAACGAAGACGAAGGCAATGCGGACACATGCGATGCGTCTCTACGGAGGAATTCTGAAATGATGACGGAAACGGAAGTCAAAGCCTGTGAAAGTTGCGGAGCGTCGATTTTTCCGGAACACATTCATAGCGGTAAGGCCGCTGTTCTCGACGAAAAGCTGCTTTGCCCGATTTGTCTGGAGGAGCAGCGGGCGACGTCCAGCACTCCTTTAAGCGCCATGGAAGGTGAAAAAGGGGTGTCGCTGGTTGATGAAGGCGAGATGGAAAGATCGGGCAGGAAGATCATCAAGGCCATGGGCGGTGTCAGCACGCGTCATCTGGATGAAACGACTTTGCAGCGAGGCCTGCAGAAGACAGGCAGCGGAGCGACGCGGGTTAAAATTTTTCACACGAAGATGAATGACGGGGCGATTGAATTTATGGTCCAGAACATCAACGAATGGATAGATCATAATCCGGAAGTGGATATTAAAATCGTGCAGACCACCGTGGGAGTGTGGGAAGGCAAGCATCCTGAACCGCATTTGATCTTGTCGGTATGGTATTAGAAATATATTCTTGTGTCTCTTTGGCAGACGATTTTGCTTGTTCTCGGACTGACTATGGACACCTTGGCGGTGGCCTGTGTGGTCTCGCTTTACCATTCAAAAATCACTCCCCGGTTGGTGTTTCGCGTGGCCTATCATTTTTCACTTTTCCAGGCGGGGTTGCTGTTTTTGGGATGGTGGGTGGGAAGTTTCAGTGAAAAATATTTGGGTCAATACGATCATTGGATCGCCTCTGCCCTGCTGTGGGCGATTGGATTAAAAATGCTCTGGGAGTCTTTTCATCCGGAGCGCGAGGAGGTTAAAGTCGATCCGTCGCGGGGATTTTCGCTGATTTTTTTGTCGGTGGCCACCAGTTTGGACGCACTGGCGGTTGGCGGGTCGCTGGGACTGCTGAACGCGGGGATCGTTCAGTCGGTCGTCATCGCGTGGGTGCTTACCATTCTCGTGGCGAGCAGCGGCCTGTTCATCGGGAAAAAAGTTGGTAAAATATTCGGTAAATGGGCGGAACTTTCAGGGGGGATTGTGTTGTGCGTGATCGGGGTGAAGGTTTTGCTTTCGCATATTGTGTAATCAGGTAAGGAATTATAGATGGCGGAAAAAGTGTATTTCAATGGGAAGCTGGTCGACGCCGAAGACGCCAAAATTACAGTGTTCGATAGCGGTTTGCAGCATGGGGTGGGATTGTTCGAGACGCTGCGGAGTTATCGCGGGTCGGTGTTCCGGTTTGCGGACCATATAGCGAGGCTTAAGTCGTCAGCCAGCCAGTTGAACATGGTCGTTGACGGTGACGCGAAGGCTTTTGAAAAAAGTATTAATGAGCTGCTGACGGCCAATGGTTTATCCGACGCGCGGATCAGAATGACCGTTACGGCGGGGTCGGTCCGCGTCGGGATTCATCTGGGCGGGCAATCACAGCCGACGACGCTGATTACGTGCGGCGCGTTACCGCCGATGGATGAAGTTTATCACAATGGGGTCGGGGTGCTATTGAGCGATTACCGGTTAAGCCCGACGGACCCGATTGCCCGGCATAAGACGATTTGTTTTTTACCCCGGTTGCTTTCGCTACGGACGGCCCAGCGGGTGAATCTGGCAGACGCGATCTGGTTTACCGATGACGGGAACCTCGCCGAGGGGTCCACGAGTAATATTTTTTTGTTCAAGGACGATAAACTTCTCACGCCTTCGCTGGACTTACCGATCATGCCGGGGATCACGCGAAAAGTGGTTCTGGAAATCGCCCGGGATTTGCAAATTCCCGTGGAGGAAGGGAAATTTTCGCTAAACGACGTACTGGCCGCCCCGGAGATTTTTCTGACCAATACGATCATGGAGATTTTACCGGTGGTGGTGATTGAAAAACACCTCGTGGGTAGCGGCAAGGCAGGCCCGGTAACGCGAACCTTTTTACAAAAGTACCGCCGGTTGGCGCGAATGGAAACGTCGTAAACAGAAATGTAATGTCACGGAGAAATCATGCGCGAACAGTCAATGATGTTAAAAAGTGTAGAGAAAATTTTGAATGAGATTCTCCAACCGCAATTGGCTCAAGGGTGGGATAATGTCGGGTTGCTGGTTGGCGATCGTGGCGACAAAGTCCGGCGGATGCTCGTTTGCATTGATCTTACGGCAGCGGTTCTCGCGGAGGCGAAAAGTCATCGAGCGGAACTGATCCTGGTGTATCATCCACCGATTTTTGAACCACTCAAAAGAATTTGCGCCGAGGGGCAGGAAATTATTTTTCAGGCGATTCGGTCAAAAATCGCCATTTATGCCATTCATACCGCGCTGGACGTTTTGTCCGGCGGGACTTCGGACGTATTGGCGGATTTGGTGGATATGGCGGAACGAAAACCAATTGAGATTGTCAGCTCGCCGGGTGGAAAATCGAAATTGGTGGTTTTTGTTCCGTATGAGGCCAAGGCGCTGGAAAAAGTGTCGCTGGCCATTTTCCAGGCGGGAGGCGGGCAAATCGGGGAATATTCCTGCTGTAGTTTTTTGACCGCCGGACATGGCACGTTCAAAGGCAGTATGAAGACTCATCCCGCCGTCGGAAAGGCCGGACAATTTGAGAGCGTGGAAGAAATGCGAATGGAAGTTGTTGTGGATAATGAAAAATTACCGGAGGTGGTCCGGGCGATGAAGGCGGTTCATCCTTACGAGGAACCGGCGTATGATATTTATCCGTTGGTGAACGAAGCGGGTGAAAATCCGGGTATTGGCCGAATAGGACAATTACCGAAGACGATGGATTTAAAGACCATCGCCGCAATGATCAAAAAACGCACAGGTTTAAAATTCCTGCAGGTCGCGGATTGCGGAAAAAAGAAGCTTCAACGCATAGCCGTCGGGCCAGGCTCCTGCGGGAAAATGCTGGAACAATTGGCAGGGAAAATCGATCTTTTCATTACGGGTGAGATTCGGCATCATACCGCCCTGGCGGCCTGTCGGGACGGCATCAGCATCATTTGCCTGGGACATGGAAATTCCGAACGCCTCGCCTTAAAACCGCTGCGAAAAATTCTGATGGATAAACTACCGGAGGTGGAGGTTGTGATTAGCACGAGAGATTCGGACCCACTTTCAATCCTATAGCGTCTCTCCACCAAAATAGATGCCGCCTTACGCGTTTTCATTTCGCGGAAGTCTTGCGCAAAATAAAAGGAGCGCCTTGCGGCGCTCCTTTTGATAACGATGGAAATAAGCGAAAAAAATCAACTGCTCGCGGTTTCAGCCGTCTCGGCCGGTTTCCAGTTTCGCTTCAGGGGTTTGGTAATCCGTCCGTCGCGAATGGCTCGGGTGGAAACCCTAATCCGGCAAACCTCGCCGTCAATCACCGCCCGCACCGTTTGGATGTTCGGTTTAAATTTACGCTTCGTCACCCCGGTGGTCTTTATACCCACTCCGCCGAGATATTTGGCTTTGCCGCGCCGGGCGATACTTCGTCCGGTCTTCGTTTTTTTGCCGGTAAAGAAACATTCACGTGTCATGATTATCTACTCCTCGCTTTTTTCGTATTTTGCCAAAACATTCATGATATATAATTTACCGAAGGATTTCAACATAATATCCCGGTCTAAAAAAACATTTTTCGTAACCGGTCAGGCACCCTTCCGTCATTGCGAGCATCTAACTGGCTGCGCCAGCGATTTTCACAAGGAACTGGGTGGCATGGGCAATTCCGATTGCCCGTGTCTTTTTTCCCAATTCACGCCTGGAAGACACGGGCAAGAAGACTTGCCCATGCCACCCCAAAACATCAGTTCCTTAGGAGCGAAGCGAAGCAATCCCGTAATGATGCCGGTTGGCAAAGGAATGAGATTGCTTCGTCGTTACACTCCTCGCAATGACCGCGAGGGGGTCTGAACGGATACCATTTTTCTTTATAAAAATTATCGCTGCCAGAATGGAATAGCGAAATGTTTTTTAAACGGCCGCATATTTGCAAGTATGCCGTGATCAAAATTTATTTTTCCCGAACCTGAATTTAAAAAGGGAAAATCCCCTATCTTCTCATCATTCAGATTTTGATAATACAAGGCGATCAGATTCTCTTTGAATTTCATCAACCAATAGATCGGTCTGCGGCGATATTGCTGAAAATGTAACTCAAAAAAAAGTCCAAGCAGGTATTGGGCAAGATTGCCTGACGGGCAGGCCAGTTCAATAACCGTCTGGCTTTTTTTACGGTCCAGGAGCATTTCCAAAACCCGCCGAACCTCACCTGCCAGTCCGCGATCATTCTCGGACGAGACCGGATAAATGATCTCGGTGGGTTTAAAATCCTTTAGCTTGAATCGTCCCAGGCAAATCCCGACGGCGTAGGAAATCCACCGCTGAGCCAACTGCTCAGGGGTAATCGTTGTGGAAATTTCATCCGGCGACGTTTGCTGCTCAATGAGTTTCTGCTCGGTTCGGCCCAAACCGTACAACTGATAAATTTCACGATCGACGCACTGTTGGATTTCCGCCAGCCGGTGATTTTTCCGGGCAATGATCCGGTCTCCGTCGGGCCAGGGCGGCGGGGTGATAAAATCCGGGCTGGTCTCCTCAAACGTTTCCAGTGACCGTGCGATTTCAATGGCTTGGCGTACCCGTTTTTTCAGTTCCGAAGCGCGGGGCTTTGCGGGAACGGGCAATCGTTTAAGATCGCCCACCTGGAAATTGACCGTCGGGTTAATCAATCCCAGAGCAAATCGGCACCATCTGGAATTCAATATCCCCAAAACCAAATCAGGATCGTCGCAGAAGATGGACGAACCCGCCACGTCAAAAATAGATCCCGGCGGGGAATACCGCGCGCTGAATGTTCCGCTGGTCAGATACGAATAGGTAATTCCTTCGCGAAAATAAAATTCCGTGTTCTTGGCGACCCACTTCCAATTTCCCTTCAAGTAAGGATATCGTCTTGTGATTTCCTCCTTGATCTCTTTTCCGTCCTGACCCCAGTTGACCAAAAACTCCCGATTGCCATACCACCTGAGATATTCTCCCCCTTTCATGTACGGAAACCATTTTTTACTCGAAGATATTGCCTGGGAAAGGTCACAGCAACCCCAATCAACCTCCTGATGTGGAATTTCCCACCAGTATCGAAGAAACCGATCATTGTCCGTTGTCGCCAGTCCCTGGCGCAGTTCAGCTATCGTGCCGAGCGCGGGTAATTCGCTGAATAATTGCCGCATCCGCGGCCCTATCCAATACACCCAGGGACTATCGGGAAGAGCGGAAAAATCCGCCTGCCGGTAAAGATGAAGATGTGAAATAGTATCCTTTGTCGAATCGCGCATTGCGGACAGGATATGAATGAGACGGGTCTTTTTTTTCTCAGGGTTGTTCACTGCGGTCAATTGAAAAAATTTCCCCGTGCTTTGCCAGATAATTTCGGGATTGGCTTCACGCCGCAAAACATAAAACGCGCAATCCACCACGGCGTCTTCAAACGTATTTAATCCGGTATGGACCAGTGTTTCAATCGCGGTTTTCTCCAGGATCGTCTTTCGAAGGTCCGCAAAAGAACGAATGAACATAAACGTTTGCGGAGTAACCGCTCCCAGCCGACCAGAAGGGTTGAGCAATTCCAAAGACTTTTCCAGAAAAGCAGTATAAAGATTTCTACCGCTTTTCTTGTAATACCGGACCATGAAGTCTTTAAGCTGCGGATTATAATCTCGCCTATCCAGATAAGGGGGGTTTAACAACACCACGTCGAACTGATCCGGAAATCCATTTTTTTTTAGTTTTGCTATAAAAGTATTTTTCAGGCTGTCCGTGCACAGCAGGTTTGGCGGGTGTGTGAATTTTCCGTTCATCGCGTGATACAGGGTCAGCGCCGCCAGCTCGATGGCCGGCGGATCGATATCGATCCCAAAAAGGTTGTTGCGGATAATCGATTCGGGAATCTCATCGTCATTTCTCACCGAAGTTTCCGCAGGCCAGCCGGGTTTACCGGCATTTTCCCGTTCTTCTTTATAAATGGCTTCCAGCACCTTTATTGCCGACAATCCCAGATGCATCGTTCCGCAGGCAGGATCGAGAATTTTAATTTCCGAAGCTCGTTTCAGCAAAACCGCCGGTCGGGGAGTATTTTCTGGCACCAGATAAGGTAATGCCCTGCTTAAGCGGCTGTCCGGGTGCATTTGAATCCATAATCGCCCAAGTGTATTTTGTGCCAGAAAATCAGCGATCCATTTCGGGGTGAATTGTTGAGTTCGCATGGCCAGTTGATTGGTATTGATTTTGGGGGCACCGGGCGATCGAAATATTTGAAGGTCCGGTTCCAGAAAATATTGATAAATCCAGCCTGCTGCCTCGGACCGCGCCCAGACGGAGTCAAAATCCACGCACCCCAGCGCCTGCCAGAAATTTTCCGCCGATTTCAAATCCCAGAGGGTGTTGGTAAAAAAATCCCATTCCTCGTTCCTGGCAGGGTTGGGAATCTTTTTCAACAGCCGTCCAAAGTTTTCCAGGACATTTTCAAGAGGCAGATGATCCCGGTGCAGTAAATCTTTCCCTTGCAGCATTCTGCCCCAAAGCAGGGTCAGAAAAACTTGTCGCGACCAGAACGGCTCGGCATTGAGCCACTCACGACCCAACGATGCGATCTTTCGTAAATGTTCTCGCGAAAGCAATCGGCGATCCTCATGACATTTTTGATATTTATGATATAGCATGATCCAATACTTTTTGCTACAATGAACTTGTCCGGGGCGTAGCTCAGTTTGGTTAGAGCGCCTGGTTTGGGACCAGGAGGTCGCTAGTTCGAATCTAGTCGCCCCGATTTTCCCGTAAGCCCTTGTTGATAAGGAGCTTTAGTATGAATATCCATTGCGCAACGGCGACCGGACAGCATAAAGAACTCTGACCCTCAAACAGTTTTAAAACAACATTTTACTATCCATTGCACGGATAACCCCCGTAATTTGGATAGGATTAATTTAGCAACGCCCACGGCGCGCTGAAAAATGCGGGTTAATTGGTAAACCCTTGTCTCCTCAATCTGTCTGGTTTTAACCGCTCACTGACAGGGGGGCGACAGGTAGCCTTTTGGCTGTAAGGTTCGTAATGAGCATCCGATACGCAACTGCTGAGGGGATAACAGACCGTCAAAGCAATATACCCATAACAAGGCACGGTATGTCAAGGATACAAAGTTAAGCATAAAGCAGGGAAACGAACGAGATGGTCGCCATCGAAACGATCCATAAGACAAAGGCCATCAGGGTCGATAACGCCGCCCAGCGAATCAATTTGTGCTTGGCTAAGGCGATGTGAGATACTTCGACGATCTGGGTTCCAATTTCCTCGGCCCACTGCGAATCGGTCATCTGGCTGATTTCCTGAACGTACTTGCCGTGATCCTTTCCGTAGAACTCGACGATGTGGCCGAAAAAAATCTTGCACATGGGCGACAATTCACTGCATCGCGACATGACCGAGTAGACCACCAGCCCGATGGAAACGATCGTGGCGATCGTATAAGGAATAAGAAAGGCAAAAAGGATCCAGTGAATAATTCGCTCTTTGGGCGATTGGCCGTGGGTGGCGGTGAATTTATCCAGGCTGGTGATGATGAACCCAAACGGTAATGTATTCAGGGCCGCGATAAACCCGGCCTTGGTATCGGCAAATCGAATTTGATCCTGGATACCGTTGAGAGTCGCCACATACAAATCGAGATTTTGGTTTATCTTGACTCGAGGAGTGGAAAGTTGTGTTTCGGTATTGCTGAGCATTGCTTACCTTTCTATCTATTGTACCATAAGAAATTCCGCGGGGCAAATGGTCAGGCATTTTGTCCCGTGATCGTCGATCACTACAGTGTCTTCAATCCCGATCACGCCGATATTCGGCAAGGCGACTTTGGGTTCGATGGCCAGGACCATTCCCTGGGCGAGGGGATATTTCATCTGCGGAGCCAGATAGGGAGGCTCATCCAGTTCCAGGCCGACGCCGTGACCGATGAATTTGACTTTTTCAGGATTGAGGCCCATGAATCCCTCGGTGTAGCCGAGATCGGCGGCGAGGTTGAGGGCGTCGGTATAAATGTCTTCCCAAAGCCGGCCTGGTTTGAGGGAGTTGATAATCGTATGTTCGATTTTGACCATCGCGTTATACGCTTTGAGCACTTCGTCCGAAGGAGTGCCCCAGGAAAACATTCTTGTCTGATCGATATGATATCCTTCGAGGACAAACGTGTAATCGAGGATGACAGGAACACACTTGGCGATTGGATCACGGCTGGCCCCGGTGGGGTTGGCTGGGGAAATTCCTTTACCGCAGCAGACGCCGTCAAATTTCGTTCCCGACAGACTGTTGACGCCGGCGGAACAGACGCCAAATCCCGCCATTTCAGTGCCTTCCCGCCGGCAGCGCACCATTGCACCGTGGCCGTTCAGGCGAAAATAATTTTCCAGGGCGGCGGTTAATTCAAGCTCAGTCATTCCCGGCCTAAAGCTGGATTTTATGATTTGCGGAACCTGCGACATAATGGCTCCCGCTTGGGTCTGGAGTGCGATTTCCGATTTTGATTTTACCATCCGCAAGGTTCGGATATCCCAGGATATATCGACGATTTCGTGGGTTCCGAGCAAGCGTTGAAACCTGGTGACGGTAGCGTAGGAAGTCAGATCGAGGGTAAAGCCGACTCGTTTGGCGGAGGCAATGCCGTGTCGCTGGAAAATTTCCGTCAGGTCTTTGGAATTAGAAAAAGTTTCGAGTTTTACCCGCGATTCTTCCCGAACGCGGTGGATCGCTTTTCGGGCCAGGACAAAGGCTTCACTTGTGGCAGGGACTACCAGGTACAACGGCTGGACCGAACCGGTGTAATAATAAAGATCCGAATTCTGGTTTAGAATGACCAGATCAATTCCATTTTTGACCAGGTGCTCTTTTAATCGATGAATTCGTTCCATCAGGCTATGAACTCGTTTCCGACTTTACGTGCTCGGGTCGGTTTGTCGAGGTTGATGCCCAGCCGCAGTCCGACTTCGACCAGGATATTCCAGCCCGCCGCCAAATAGACATAGGCCGACAGTTCCTTAACGCCCTTGACCCGGATCGTCGGGAAAATCGTATTTTTTTCAGCGATGGCGAAGACCTTCATCTTCACGCCGTCCACTAGGGTCTGTTTGATCTTATCCCATTCCTCGGGATAGGGATTAATGAAGATGACCACATCGTCGGGGTTCATGACCTCTTCGATGCCGTGCACGGCATAAGTCCCTTCCAGATAATCGCTTTTTTTGCGGGTGATCTCGTTGGTTTTGAGGGTTAATTCTTCAGCCACCCCGTCATTTTGTCCGGCGAAGTAAATCGTGCCGGCGTTTGCAATGGCTTCGGTAATCTTCGGATCGATAGGCATGGTCAGAGCTGCTTCAAACGCATCGGCCAGGGCGGGTAATTTTTTGTCGAAGGATTTATTTTTCACCTTCGCCAGTAACGACTGATAAAACAAGGCCTGCTCGGCGACGCTCTTGGTCGCGGCCACCGCGTCTTCCGACCCGCAACTTAGAACGAATGTCTGTTTGGCCAGGGATTCGAGCATCGTATTTCGATTGGCCGTCAAGCCGAACAAATTCGTGTGGCCCTCTTTCTTTAAAGTATCGAACAGCCCGACTACTTCCTTGGTCTTTCCGCTGTTGGACGCGGCGAACACGACGAACTTTGAAAGATTATATTCCCCCGCCTGCCGTGCTCCGTCCGTGGCCAGGTTCAAATTCATTCCTTTGCGCATAGCCTGGGTCATGGCATTTTTGGCGGGGAAAATACGGCTCGATCCTTCGCCGGTAAAAAACAATCGTCGGGCCTTTTTGATCGCCGCGACGACATTGTCGGTATCCTTTAAATTGAAATTCCGGATAATCCCCGGAGTTTCCATCATCTCGCGGATCAAGGCAAACTGTGTGTATTTCTGTTCGTTTTTCATAATTAAAGGCTCCAAACAGTTATTATAAAGGGTTGCTCTACTTACTATGAATTCATATTACCTTGAATTTTCTTCCACCAGGAAAGATGGCACTTTTTTGCTGCATCTATCATGGCAGAAGTAACAACATCACAACATTTGTCAAAATGAGGCTGCAAATTCTTTGCAAACTCAGCAATGGTTGTTCTTTCGTTAACATAACAGGTCAATTTTGCCTTTTCCAACCAATTATTTGAAGGTTTCCACCCAGTACCATCAATATTTCCATGTAGTATTCTTTTGAACTCATCCGCAAACATCAAATATCGCTCGGCCGCGACACCAAGAGAATACAGAGTCTCTTTTTTCATGTAAGGATTCGTCTCGCAATGCAACCGACAGCTAAACCCACCGGGCTTGCAGGGATAATAAGAAGCCAGTTCATAATGAATACTGATGCAGTTCTCTAAAGGAACCGTGCCGGAATCTATATAAAATTCGGTTATCCAAGAAGGTTTCCAAATCTTAATCAGGCATTTAGGCCCACCCCGTGCCTGGAAAATACCTGCTTTGTAATGCCACAGAGGTGGAATCATGACCTTCGCTAGTTTTTTACAGCGATCTTCGGCGGTAATGAAATATTCATTTTTTGCATCATTTAACCATCCCAACATAGGAATATCCAAACTTTGGGGTAAAAAGCTATCGTGATGATGCAACCGTTGAGCAAACACCTTCCATAGAGGAGCAAGGACGGGGTCTTTTTCCAGAATACGGTCCCCATCGTATTTTGACAGGACATCTGCCAAGGTTTTGTGCGTGAGGGGCTTCCAATGCGGATCTTCAGCCCATTCGCCAGTTAAGGTAAGGAAAAAGAGATCGAAATCGAAGAATCTTTTTTGAGGGTTTTCTCTGTCTTTTTTTTCATCCAATCGTTTTCGATAACGCTCACATTGCTTTTCTCCTTCTTTCGATTTGATCTTGGCCTCGATCACTATCCAATGTTCACCCTGATCCGTAACCCCTTTGATGATTATGTCCGGCCGCTCACTGCCGTCTTGAATGGGTTCTCGAAAAGCCACGGGCCTTAATAAACAGAACGAAAGTTCTTTCCCAATAAGCTCGTGGACCAAACCCTTCAGGATCGGTTGTGATGTATTAAGGACTTCCACAATTAAACTTGTGTAAGTATCTTCGCGAAGAGAGACATCCAGAATATCAAAAAAATCCTTTGTCATAGAGAATTCTATTCATCATCCAGCAATTTCTTGTCCTGCGATTTCTGGAGGTAATTTTCCCTGGAAATCACACGTTTCCTTGTCTTGGATTTAAATCCTTTCGAGCCTTGCTGACTGTCTCGACCAAAAGGGAGGTGACAAGTTGTCCCCACCCTTTGGAAAATTCGGTATCCCTTCTTCGCATCGTTTCCATTTTCCCTTTTTATTTCACCGGCTTATACGATAATTTCGTATATTCCGGCAACTCGCCGATCAGGGGTTTTACGTATTTGATAAACGCGTCGGTTACGAAATTTCCTTCCTGGTTGATAAATTCGTCGGGCATGGGTTTGGCTCGGACGGCGACTTCTTTTAGTGGAATCGTGCCGGTGGCGCACTTGTAAATTTTTCCCGGCTGGCGGACGAGAGTGACCATTAATCCGGTTTTTCCTTCTTTGGCGAGTTTGACCGCGGTTCTGCCGCAGAGGTACGCTTCGTCGATGTCTTTTTTGACCGTGCGGTCGGCGGCGCACATCGAGAGCGATTCGGTAACCTGAAACTCGCCGCGGAATTTAAATTCGTCGCTAATAAACCGGTGAAGCATCATGGCGGCGCTGGTCCCGCCCATCGCGCCAAATTCGACATTTTTAAATTGATCCGTTATCCGAGAGGCCGAGACGGGGGTTTTGTCGGCGTAGGTGATTCCCTCGCCGCAGACGACCGAGACCCAGCCGTACTTGTCATAGCATCGTTTTACATCGCTGAGAAATTTTTCTTTTTCAAAAAAACGTTCCGGCAAACACAAGATGTGGGGGGCGTCGGATTCATCTTTCTTGCCAGCCGCGGTGGCCGCCGCCAGCCAGCCCGCCTCACGGCCGATGGTTTGAAAAATCACGAATTGGTCCACTTTGCGCATGTCACGAGCAAGCACCCCCGCTTGCATGACCGACAGGGCCATGAATTTGGCGGCGCTGGGAAAACCCGGCGTGTGGTCCGTGCCGAAAAGGTCATTGTCCACCGTTTTGGGTACGCCGATGCCGATCAGTTCATAATTTTGCGTCTTGGCGTAGGCTTCAATCCGATGGACCGTGTCCATCGTGTCGTTTCCGCCGATCAGGAATAAATAGCGGATATTATATTTTTCCAATTTTTCAAAAATCACCGGCAGATCGTCGTCTTTCAATTTTTTCCGGCAACTGCCCAAGGCGCTGGATGGGGTGGTCTTTAATCCCTTGATATTGGCCTCCGGTTCCTTGCCGAGGTCGATGATATTCTCGGCCATGAATCCTTCGATGCCATATCGCATACCCAGAACTCTTTTAATGCCGCTGAATGTTTTAGCGGCGTCGATAATGCCCGCCAGCGACGCATTGATAACCGAGGTCGGGCCGCCCGATTGGCCCACGATCGCATTGCCTTTTAACACGGTTTAAAACTCCTTTACTTTCGTTTGTGAAGGCATGATTATATAAGGTTTGAATGGAAGGCTCAAGACCATGAAAAAACAAATTCTTTATCTGGGCGATACGGCGATAAAAGAAGCGGCGTCCTATTTGGCGGGGATTATGACCTATCACAATCTCACGTTCGATTATCTGGCCTCGGACAAGATCGTTTCGCCTGAGATGTTAAATGTCGAGTACCGGGCGATCATCATCAGCGATTACCCGTCAGCCAATTTCCCCCCCGGCCAATTGGACCTGCTGACAAAAAAAATCAGCAAGGGAACCGGATTACTGATGATCGGCGGCTGGGAATCATTTACGGGCCTGAATCGGGAATACACCCAGACGACCCTGGCGGAAGTTTTACCCGTTTTCCTCCAGCCAACGGACGACCGTATCAACTGTCCCCAGCCGTGTCTGATTGAAAAAAATCAAGATCATGAAATTATTGCAACCTTGCCTTTTGATCAACACCCCCCCACCATCGGCGGATTTAACCTGCTCCGGGCCAAGCCGCAGGCAGAAACCATTCTCTCCGCCCGCCGGTTTTCCGTCTCGCGATCCTCAACCGGTTACACCTTCAAACCCTTTGAAAAATCCGATCCGCTGTTGGTGGTTGGCCATCACGGCCAAGGCCGGGTCACAGCGTTCGCTTCCGACGTCGCCCCGCACTGGGTCGGCGGGCTGGTGGATTGGGGCGATACGAGAGTTTGCGCCCAGGCGCAAAACGCCAACGCCATCGAGGTCGGCAACTGGTATGCCCAATTCTTCGCCAATGTCGTCAAGTGGACGGCGGGATTGATTTGATTCGCAATGGGTAGGTGGGGTTTCGAAAAACCCGCCGCTACCCGGTTACCCAACTTCATCAGGGTTACCCGCCTTGGAACTCTTCGAAAAAGCACCGGCCACATAAGCAAAGACGGTCGAATACAGGAAGATACCGATGACCGGAGTTACGACGAATATGAGCATAATCTTTGGCTGATGGCCAGAAGGGAGGCCCAGGCCGTCTAGGAAGGCACCAACAAGAGCGATCACAGGAAAATAAAAGTAAAGGTAGGCTTTTCCAAAGATAGAGGTGTGGAATGAACCCAAAGGCCTGGCAATTACGAAAACCCAGTAGAATCCATAAAAAACTAACTGAATCACCAAAGTAAACATGAACGCTCGAAGGAATGTCTGTCGGTTACGCTTACCCATGGAATTGCCACCTATCTACTTATGCGGTTTCAAGATAAACCCGCTTTGGGGTTTTCCTTCCAGATAACACTCCAGCCGAAATACTTCCTATACTTGGTAGGATAGGTTTTCCAAAACCCACCATCTTCGTCTTTCATATTAACTTTGCAATTTGCATTTTGCAATAAAAAAGAGCGTAGCAAGTCAATGGTTGTGCCGCTTGTGTCAGCCTTTATCTTTAGAAGGTTTACTATTTATTATCTTTAAGTTTTTTGCTCAGAGGTTTTTGAAGATAGTTTTCTCTGCTAATCACCTTATGACTGGTTTCCTGTTCGAGTTTTTTGCGTGCTACGCCGGCGACATTTCCACCACGCCGCGCGACGTTTTTGTTTTCATCAAAACCAGCCGGATGCTCAACCCTTGTAATCTGGGTTGTTGAAGCCTCGCCGAGCATGGAGAAAATAAGTTCCAAATCAGTCATGTGGTCTCGCAAATTTTCCCGTTTCAATCCTTTAAGTTTTTTGTATTGGCTGGGAGTAAGGCCAAAGGCCGCTTGGGATATCTCGGCTGTCAAAATTTCGTATTCTTTCTCTTCTTTAACGCCATGATTTTTCCATTCATCAGTGAGTTCTTCACGAATAGCGATACCGCGCATACGTTTTCAATCCAGTCATCGCTATATCCTTTGGCTTTATATAAAGCCCGTGTGCGTTTAGTCGCGATTTCAGGGTCTTCGATTTCCTGCACCCGTTCATAACCGACTTTGGCCAGCCAAAGCTTAAAAGGCTCCGCTTTAGGTGATGGAATTGACTGAATTATACGAAAAATGCCTTCGGTATTGGCACAGTTTAGTTTTTGCATACCCCCTAATGTTTGTACAGAAAGGGGGGTGGCAATTTGCCCCCACCCTTTGGCAAGTTCCGGGTCTCTTCTACGCATATCCTTAATATACCCATCGGGTTGGGCGGAATCCGTCAGAGCGGCAACGACATCCCTGAGGACAAACCACCACTGGTTATTGTGAATGGTTTTTCTGATTTCCTTCTTCCTGAAAATAGCTATTTTTGTTATGGGTATTAACTCATTTGCCATTTTTTAGCTTCGCCTTGAAAGTCGCCCCTATTTTACTTTGCATCCCCGATCAAGTCGAGGATAAGTTCTTGGCATTTATCGTTGAACACATTATGATTTTGATATGCGTTTGGTGAAATTTGTTATATTTGCTTATGTCGCTTTGATTTTACAGACGGCTTTTTTGCCGATTATTTTTCCGGATCAGCTTCGGCCGTCGGCCCTGGTGATTTTGGCTAATCTTTATTTACTTTCCAAACCCAACGAATGGACGGTTCTTCTGGTCTGGGTTGTGGGGCTGATGGGAGATTTAACCAGCATCTCACCGCTGGGTTCACAGGCACTGGCCTTCGGACTTTTCGGGATGCTCATCCTTACGCTTCGTCCCGTTCTTTTTGCCGACAGTCCCCTGGCTCATGCCGTTACTTCCGCTACCGGGGTCATCATCATTTCCGCTATTTATGCCATTGAAACGGTTTTAACCCGCCATGCCCTGCCTCTGCCGTTTTCCGTCGTCGAAGTGGTGGGTCAGGCGTTGACGACCGGAACGGCGGCGGCTTTGCTCACGAAAATTCTTATGCCGCCCAAAAAACATCCTGCGCGATGGTGATTATTATCCACTCCCTTACGGTCGCGTCTCTTATGAATTTGGTTACGGCTTGAATTCATTGGTTTGGGGGGATATATTTACCTGTTTGGTATAAAAGCGAAAAAGGGTATAGGGAAAGGCAGTCTTGTTCATGACAGATAATTACATCCGCATTTATGGTGCTCGTGAACATAATTTAAACAATATCAACATTACTATCCCGCGGGATAAGCTGGTGGTGATTACGGGTCTGTCGGGGTCGGGGAAGAGTTCGCTGGCGTTTGATACGATTTATGCCGAGGGGCAGCGAAAATATGTGGAAAGCCTGTCGGCCTATGCCCGGCAATTTCTGGAGCAGATGCAAAAGCCGGACGTGGAGCATATCGAAGGATTACCCCCAACGATTGCCATCGAGCAGCGGTCGGCGAGCAGTAATCCGCGAAGCACGGTGGCGACGACGACGGAGATTTATGATTATCTGCGGCTTTTGTTCGCCCGGATCGGAACGCCTCATTGTTACAAGTGCGGGAAGGAGATTCGCTCGCAGCCGGTGTCGAAAATTGTGGATACCATTTTGGCCTGGCCCCAGGATACGCGGATTATGATTTTGGCACCGGTAATTCGGGGGCAAAAAGGGGTTCATAAGGATATCTTTACCCAGATTCAGACGGAGGGATTCGTTCGCGTTCGCGTGGACGGGAAGATTTACGATATTCGGGAAGTGCCGTCGCTGGAGAAAGACAAATTCAAGAAACATACGATTGAGGCGGTGATCGACCGGCTGGCGGTCAAGCCGCAGATCAGTACACGGCTGGCGGATTCGGTGGAACTCGGGTTGAGGATGGGCGAGGGGTTGGTGGTGATTGCCCGCGAGGTCGGATCTGAAAAATGGGAAGATCAGCTTTTTAGTGAAAAATATGCGTGTCCCGATTGCGGGATTTCGCTGGCAGAGTTGGAGCCGAGGATTTTCAGTTTCAATAGTCCGTACGGAGCGTGCAAGGAATGCGATGGGTTGGGGACTATTTTGGAATTCGACGCGGACTTGATCGTGGCCGATCCGAATGTAAGTTTGACGGAAGGGGCCATCGACGCCTGGCGGCACAGCGGAAAACGAATGAATATCTGGTACAGCCAGATTCTGCGGCAATTCTGTAAGGATTTTAAAGTCAGCCCGAACACGCCATATAAGGATTTGCCGGCTAAGATTCGGAAAACTCTCATGTACGGGTCGGGCGATTCGGGGAAATATTTTGAAGGAGTGATTCCCAATCTCGATTACCGGTGGAAGCACACGGACAGCGATTTTGTCAAGGAGCAGTTGCATCGGTATTTGAGCGAACAGCCTTGCCGAGCGTGCCAGGGGGCGAGATTGCGTCCTGAGGCCTTGGCGGTAAAGATCAGCGGGGAGAATATTCGAAGCGTTACGTCGATGAGCATCACGAAAGGGTGTGATTTTTTCGATCAGCTTGAACTGGCGGGGGAAAAGAAAGTCATCGCGGAACAGATTCTCAAGGAGATTCGGCATCGGTTGACGTTTATGGCCGACGTGGGGCTTGGATACCTGACGCTGGATCGGACGAGCAGTTCACTTTCGGGCGGCGAGTCGCAACGTATAAGACTGGCGACACAGGTTGGATCGGGGTTGGTGGGAGTTTGTTATGTGCTCGATGAGCCGACCATCGGGCTTCATCAGCGGGATAACGACCGGTTGATTGGTACGCTTAAACGGCTTCGGGATTTGGGCAATACGGTGATTGTTGTGGAGCACGATGAGCAGACTATGTTTGAAGCCGACCACGTGATCGATATTGGTCCTGGGCCAGGTGAGCGCGGGGGAAATATCGTGGCACAGGGGAGCGTCCAGGAGGTGATCAACTGTCCCGATTCCATTACCGGCGGGTATCTATCGGGGAAACTTCGGATTGAAACGCCCCAGCAGCGGCGGAAGGTTGATCTGGATTACGCGATTGAACTAAAAGGGGCGGGAGAAAATAATCTCAAAAATATCGATGTAAAATTTCCGCTGGGAACGATGATCTGCGTGACGGGGGTCAGCGGGTCGGGCAAGAGCACGCTGATTACGCAGACGCTACTGCGGGTCCTTAAACGCAAGCTTTATAATTCACGGGAGAAACCCGGACAATACGCGGGGTTGAGCGGGATACACCGGATCGACAAGGTGATTGAAATCGATCAGTCGCCAATCGGCAGAACCCCGCGGAGCAATCCGGCGACGTACGTGGGGGTTTTCGACCTGATCCGGCATTTGTTTATCCAGGCGAGGGAAGCGAAAATTCGCGGTTACAAACCGGGCCGGTTCAGTTTTAACGTCAAGGGCGGACGCTGCGAGGCCTGCCAGGGCCAGGGGACGAAAAAGATCGAAATGCATTTCTTGCCGGACGTTTTTATCGTCTGCGAGGAGTGCAAGGGGACACGATATAATCGGGAGACTCTGGAAATCAAATTTCGGGGGAAAAATATCGCCGATGTCCTCGCTATGCGGATCGAGGAGGCATTGACGTTTTTTGATAATTTTCCACGGGTAAGGCAGTTGCTGCAAGCGTTGCATGACGTGGGGCTCGGTTATATCAGCATTGGGCAAAGTTCGATAACACTTTCCGGCGGAGAGGCCCAGCGGGTGAAACTGGCGACTGAATTGGGAAAAACGGCGACCGGCAAAACGCTATACATTCTGGATGAGCCGACGACGGGTTTGCATTTTGCGGATATTCATAATTTGCTTAATGTGTTGAACCGGCTGGTGGATTTGGGAAATACGGTGATCGTCATCGAGCATAATCTGGACGTGATCAAGAGCGCGGATTATATTGTTGACCTCGGGCCGGAGGGCGGCGACGGTGGGGGAACCATTATGGCCAAGGGCACGCCGGAAGAAATTGTTCGGCACGCGACTTCGTATACAGGAAAATATTTGGTGGAGAAACTGGCGGATAGGAATTAAAAGAGAATTCGACATTTTATTTCTTCGTTATTCCAACGCTACGATGAGCCAAAATGATCCATGAAGAGGTCGGGAATAGCGATGACCTGGCCGGAGCGGTCTACGCAGGCAAGGACGCTGTGGCCTTCGGTCAGGAGACGATTGTCGGATTTGCGAAATAGTTTATATTCGTGCTCGATACGGGCGCGGGTCAGACGGGTGGTTCGGGTCAGGAGTTTTAGCTCGTCGTCATATTTGGCGGGGGCGAGGTAACGCATTTCCAGACGAACGACCACAAAAAAGGTTCCCGATTCTTCCATGTGGCGGTAGCTTACCCCGCAGGCACGAAGGAGTTCGGTCCTGCCCATTTCGAAATAATTAGCGTAACGGGAATGATGGACGTAGCCCATCTGGTCGGTTTCCACATAACGGACGCGCAATTCAATTTCACAGCTTTCGACGGCCATGATACTCCTCTCGCTTTTAAGATTCGGATTTTTTAGCCACGAATTACCCAGCGCGGCCTTCGGCCGCGCTGGGTAATTCGTGGCTAATAATTTCTTCGCCGGTTTTCGTTCAGAACGGCCATTACGGTTTGATAGCCTATCTCCTGAAAGCCAAATTTTCGGTATAATTTTATCGCGGGGGTGTTGTCACAATCAACTGCTAATCGGAGGGTATTTTTCCCCAATCGGCGGCAGACGTCGAAGGCGTGGTGGAGAAGAATTTGGCCTAAGCCGGTCCCTCGGGATTGCGGGGTAAGGCCCATGTAAACAATTTCCAGGAGGCGCGGGTTTTCTTCGGTACCGTTTAGCATTAAGACTCCTGCATCGCGGTGATTGTGGTGCAATATCCACCAGCCCTGGGGTTCGAAGAGGCCGGAATGATAATGGCCCGTGAGAATTTCCTGTCCGGTTCGTAATCCGGTCAGGCGCGGACAATCGATACTGCCTTCGTAGGATTGTAAAATTACAGCGGCGAATCGTTCGCGGGTTGATTGATTATATTGAACCCATTCATGAAAGCCTGAATTTTCTGGTTGTGTTGGAGGGGGGACATTGGTTTGCATGGTCATCAGACGGCAGAGGGGAGAAAAACCGGCTTTTTGAAAAATTTGGCAGGTTGGTGAATTTTCGTCGCAGACCATGGTCTGGAGAAAGGCGAGATTCCACGGGTCGATTTTTTCTGCCAGGAAAGTCAGCACTCCGGCGGCCACGGTGGGAAAATCATACTCGCCAGGCAGTTGAGGAAAATCGTCGGGTAGAAAAACATTTCCGGTCGCACCGGGGTTGACGAGGCACAAGCCATAGGCGACGATTTGATCGTCGATCTGGGCGACGGGCTGGCGGGAAACGTCGATGGCGTATCGGGCGATAAATTTCAGAAAAACGTCGATGGCCTTTGCGTCGAAAAGTGCCTTTTGTCCTGCCGATATTATCCGTGCGACAATATCAATCGCCGCGGGGCCTGTAACAATCTTATATCGAAGCTTGCTTTGCATTCGAATATTATAGCTGGTAAATGACTAATGTCTTAAACGCCGGATTCCTCGCTCAAACATTAGTCATTAGACATTAGGATTTAGGATTTAGTCATTGTAAAATGCTATTTGATTGATCCGGGATCAAGCGGTATATGCTGATTAATACTATTTGTTGTCAGTTGAATGGCGATTTTTCTTCCCAAATCCAGAAAGCCCTTTGTGATATTATCGCCGGTAGGATTTACGGCAGGTGTTACGTTAAGGTCCCAAAATCCGCCGACACCCAGACCGGCCAGAGACCCTGACCAATCGGAAAGTTGGGCGGCCGTAAAAGTACAACCCGACACCGCTACCATTGCCAACATTCCTACCACCATTAAACGCGTCATCATTTTGTTTTTCATACGTTCACTCCTGTTTAATCCATTGTCGCCTGAACTTGTAATCGATACATCCACACGTTTTTGTCATTGAGATCCACCCCAACGGTTTTATTCGCAATCGGAACTTCATCGATATGGGTAATATCTCCCGAAATCTTAAGGGCTTGACCGTGAATGTAATAGTTTACACCCACCGTCTCTTCTGTGCTTCGGTCGTCACCGATAGCCCATATCCCACCCAGTCGGGCGGCGACTTCCAATTTTTTGGGAATTATAAAATACCCGGCTTGCACATATCCGCCCTGGGGGCTGCCGGTTCCCTCACCGTCACCGCCAGTCAGCCTATTCCACGGACTCCAGCTGTGGTCGCTGTTGATATTCCGGAAGTAATATTCGCCCGCGAGAGACAGGCCCTTATATTTGAATCCGACATGGGCGCCGAGTTGGATAATTTCGCTGCCGACGTCGGGTGACAGACCGTATCCTCCACGACCACCGCGGATCAGGTCCTGGACGGCATAGGACAGTTGATTTCGACCATTTCCACCACCAATGTCCCCATCGTTCTGGTTATACAAAAAACTTCCGCCGATATCCATTGCTGGTTTTTGATGATAGGCCAAGTCGGTTTCATCCCCATCATCATATCCTGGAAGAACATGATAGATCAACCGGCCTGAAGCGGCGAGTTGGCTGTCAAGAAGCGTCGCGTCATCACCTGTGTTTTTAACCCCGTTGAACGCCCCAACCATGTAGGACAGTTTGTTCTTGAACAGATCACCATGGGCCATGATCCCGAGCGAATGTCCAGGGGCAAAAAATTCCGTCGGTGTCGAGTTCTCCACGAACATCTGGTTATACGCGGAAACTATCTGACTTGCTTTGCCAAAAGGTAACTTGAATTGACCCCACCTAACCTTCTGATCCTTCATGTATTCATAATCAAAGTAACCGTCATAGAGCCGGACATTGTTGCCTCCATTATTGGTGCTTTGCTCCATCGAAAAGGTGTAATTTAGCTTTTTGTCCCACAGCCAGCCGGTGAAATAGAGTCGCAACCGTTCCCATTCAAAGGCCGACCTGTTGCGAAGGGGTTTATTACCGAAGAAATTCGCGTCCCGGTGGTCCCTGCTGACCCCGGTATACCGGAACTGGGTCTTGATACGGGTCTTTAAATAGAACGCGTCATCCGGACTTTTGATATAAAATCCATGATCATACCCCGCCGTGAGGCTCGGCTGATAAACCTCATTGCGAAACTTTTCATCGCTGAGAATATCTTTGACCATCTGACGAATCTCATCCGATCGGGCCTTATTGAGTCGCCCCTCTGCCTGACCGGAGAGTTGTTTATGGAGGGTTTCGATCTCCTGACGCTGCTGCTTGAGCAATTCCTCCATTTTTGACATCCGTTGCTCCATGGGAGTTCCCGAAGCGGCAGGGAGCGTTTCGCCTCCCGCCAGAGCTTGATCCAATTTCGGGGTCGATTGTGCTGACTCACCGTAGCAAAGACTTGCCGCCGGTAAAATCAAGAACAACAAAGCGACAATCATTGCACGATGTTTCTTGCGTGTCAGAACCGCCGGGGCAAGAAGGGCCAAATGTTTCATTTTTGTTCTCCATGTTTTCCAGACAATGTTCGGGTCCAATTAGAACATAGACGTAAGTTTTTTCATAAAAACTTGTCCTTTTGCTAAAAATCGACAAAATCCTAAGCTTAACGCCACAAATTTTATGGAAATTTACTCTTCATGCAAGTATTTTTCCAATTAGATTTGTGTTAATTTTTTGGGGTGTAGTTTTCATTTTACGTAGTCCTTATGCAGAATCTTTGAGGCAAAGGTAATGCGACCAAAAGTTTTCCCATCGACCGGATTTGACCGCCGTCCGCAAACGGAGGATGTGATTGC
>Ga0265292_1000599_pt1 | contig 46212 bp, 36 predicted proteins | sample Munlanlewell296A_FD_189080 | JGI IMG/M metagenome (GOLD analysis project Ga0265292, IMG submission 189080) | Leachate microbial communities from a municipal landfill in Southern Ontario, Canada - Leachate well 296A | ecosystem: Engineered > Solid waste > Landfill > Unclassified | place: Canada... | reverse complement strand
AAGCGTTGTTGCTACACTGATTGAATCTCTGAAAGATGCGAGGTGGCAGGTACGCGCAGCTGTGATCAATACCCTGGGAACGTTCTCGGATTATGAGGATACCTGCGGGATTATTGTTAAGTCGTTAGAGAAAATGATTAATGATGAAGCCAGTGAAGTACGGCTCGCTACGATTACTAACCTCGCGAATTTTTATAGTTCTAAGTACACAAAAAAAATTACTGAAATTCTTAAACTAAAAACTGAGGACCCGTTACCCGTTGTAGCGCTGGTAGCGAAGAAACTTGAGAAAGCGTATAACCAAAAGGCGGTGTTATTAAGCAGGAACTCGTCAAAACTCGCTGCCATAGGGTTTGTGATAACTACAGTGCTCGCGGGGATCGGGATTTCAGCTGCGTCATATCTTTTCCTCGCAAGTAAACAAGCAGGGAAGGAAAATGTTGCCACTGTAAAACGGCTGGAGTTACTTTCAAAATACGCGAATCTCGCTGCTACAAATATGAATGCTGATCTTGAGAGAATGTCTAGGTCTCCCCAGGATATGCTGACGAAGTACCTTTTTGATGATGCGGTTAAGGGGTTTAAGGCAAATCTCGGGGGTTCTGATGAACAGTCAAAACTGCGGATGGTGTATTATTACACCGCTGCCTGTAAAGCGTTCCAGAGTAATATGGATGAAGCTGAGAACTATATGGATACTGCCAAGGGTTTGAAGTAACTTAACCGCGGATATATGTGAAAAAAAACACAGTTGACTAAACCACAGGGAATGGCTATACTTAATCTTAAATATTATAAATTTCAAGTTAGGTTTTTTTTGTGAGAAGGAGGTGGGGAAAAGGTAATATCAGAAACGTGTAGTCAGGTGGGTTAGTTTAGTGTAGTTGTAGTAGTATAGTTAAGTAAATATGGTATACAGTAGAAAGAACATAAAAAAGGAGTGAAAGAAGCTAAGATGAAAAAAGCACTATTGGCAGCAGTAGGGTTAGCGTTAGTAGTGACAGCTTTTGGTTGCGGCGGGACAAAGATTAATGTAAAAGAAACACCGAAACAGGAACGCGGGATACCGAACTGGGTACCGCTGCCCGGTGCAGTAACTATCCCGGATCCGCAGATACAGTCCGGTAAGGTTATGCAGGGTGTTGGTATGGCAGAAAAACGTGCGTCATTCCAGGCACAGATGCAAACCGCAGCGGTCCGTGCAAAAGCTGACCTCGCGGGTAATATTAAGACAAAAGTTGAAAGCGTTGTGAAGAACACGTTTGGTGACTGGCAGGAACAAGGCGGAGTTAACCCGTCAGAGAACGTCAGTACCGCGATTGACCGTACAGAAGGGTTAATCAAGAACTTAGTGGATACCGAAATATCGGGACCGTTTGTGCAGCAGACTTATATCGATAAAGATACAGGGCAAATATGGATCCGTGTACTTCTTTCTGCCGATATGGTAGAACGCTGGACAAAAGAAAAACTAAGGGCACAGAAGGAAATCCGTGCGTTAATGGTAGACGCGAAGGCTGATATGATAGCTGATAAGCTTGATAAAGATATTGAAAAATCGCGTGAAGCTGAGAAGGCAACGAATGATGATATCTATAAGATGATGGGCGTTGGCGCAGGACAGTAAGGTATAGTAAAATTGTAATAAACCAATTAATCCTCCCCTCGTTATGCGGGGGGAGGATTTTGGTAAAATATAATAAATACTGTGGCTTAGGATATAATTGTACGTACTGAAATATTTTCTTTTTTATCGTGGAAACATTTGAGTAGGTATAGTTAAGTTTATTTACAGAACTTTTTATTTAAGGAGGAGTTTGAGAAATGTTAAAAAAGTTGTGGGTTTTAGTATTGTCAATGGTTGCGGGGACTGTATTATTATCATCCTGCGGGCCCTCACGCCCGGTACCGGAGTGGATGACAAAACTGCAGAATAAGCCGGATATAATCGAAGGTAAAGGTTTTGCTGTGGTGAATAGTGATTCCGAGAAAAAAGCTGCACGCGATATGGCATTCGCTGATGCAATGCAGAAACTGTTTATGGCAGCGGAAGCACAGGCCGAAGGCGTTATAGAAACGCGTACATCGTTCTCACGTGAGATCGGCGGGGATGATAAGGGTAAAGCACCGGCGGGTAAGGGTTTGGAAGAACTTGATAACCTTAATATGGTAAGTTATAAGAATGAAATGAAACAGCGCGTATTCTCTGAAGAATATTTTGACCGCGGAAATAAGGAGTATTGGGTATACATTTACCTTCCCGCAGCTAAGTTTTCGCAGGTAATGAATGAAGGACGGTTGAAGGCTATCAAAGCAATGCCACCGGAGAAAAAGGCTGAGTATAAAGAAATTGAAAGCAGTCTTGAAGCTGACTTACAGAAGTATAAGGATACACAGGCTAAGTAAGTAAAGCGGAAGTAGGAGATACATGATAATATGAAAAAAATAGTGGCAGTATTTACGTCAGTAGCGTTCATTCTTGCGCTCAGCGGGATGCTTACGTTGTCATACGCTGCGGATAAAATGTTGGAAGGCGCGGTGACTAAGGTTACGGGGAAGGTTAGTGTTAGACACTCAAAGGTTAAAACATGGGAGCCGGTAGAAGTTAATATGCCGGTAAAAGCTGGGGATACTATTGTCACCACCCCGGAGAGCGAAGTTGAAATTATTATGGATGACGGTACGGTTTTACGGTTGGAACAACGCACCGCGATTGTTATTGAAGAATCTTCAATCAACAAAACTACGGGTAAGAAAAGTGTGGATATCAACCTAAAAAGCGGGAAGTTATTGAATAATATTGAGAAACTTATTAAACGCGAGTCTAAGTACCGCGTAAAAACGCCAACCGCAGTTATAGGTGTCCGCGGGACGGAATTCGCAACGGAAGTTTCTACCTCCAATAAGACCACAGTGGCGGTATACGGCGGGACCGTAGCGGTTAAGGCGTCGGAGTCTGAGGATGAAGATGATGACGCGGAGATCGCGGTTGGGACTGAACAGGAAACTTCAATTGAAGCCGGGCAGAAGAAGCCGGCAGAGCCTACGGGGCTTAGTGAAGAATCAAAGAATTATTATGCGGATAAAGTCGCTGAGTTTGAGAAACGCGTACAGGCAAACCGTGAACGGTTAGAAGAAATTATTGCTGCAAAACAGGCGTATATCGAGAATAAAGTAAAAGAAAAATCGCAGAAAATAGAAGACCGTAAGAAAAAGTTTGAAGATATGCAGAAGAAAATGGAACAAGGGACTGAAGAGTAAGGGTTTCATTAATTAATAGGCTATAATAGTGCGGGGTGGGAAATACTTTTAAGTTTAACTGCCTCGCACTATGTTTTTATGGTTTAAGGAGTAACACAGCGGTATGCACGAACTAGGTATGGCAAAAGGGTTGTGGGAGAGTATCAAAGTTGCAACGGAAAAAAATAAGTTGTCAAAGGTTACGAAGATAAAACTCGCAGTCGGGCAGTTTTCGGGGATTGACCCGCATTTTTTGGAGCATAGCTTGAAGGATCATGTCCTGACAGGGACTATAGCGGCAACTGCGGTGATTGAAATATTTGTTGACCCCGTGAAGCTTAGATGTAAATCCTGTGGGAAAGTATGGGGGGATACCGGTAAGGCTGTGATGCCGGTGGTTAGCTGTACTGCATGTAAGTCGTATGATATTGAGATAATGTCCGGGAAAGATGTGGTGGTAACAAGTATAGAAGGTGTTTGACTTTACCTCGGGGATTTGGTATAAAAATACAACATATTTGGTGGGTTATTGATTAAGGGAGGATTTTTACACAAGATGTCTAAAATTAATGAAATTATTGCACGTGAAATTCTGGATTCCCGCGGGAATCCTACGGTTGAAGTTGATATAATCCTGGAAGACGGGTGTATCGGCCGTGCGGCGGTACCTTCCGGTGCGTCAACGGGTGAGCATGAAGCGCTTGAACTACGGGATGGCGATAAAGCTCGGTACCTTGGGAAAGGCGTGAGTAAGGCTGTTAATAACGTTAATAAAGTCATTGCGCCGGCACTTAAAGGGCAGGATGCACGGGAACAGGAAAGTATTGACCGCAGGATGATTGAGATGGATGGTACTGAGAATAAGGGCGTCCTCGGGGCGAATGCTATACTCGGAGTATCACTCGCAGCGGCACGTGCATCAGCAAATTCGATTAAGATTCCGTTGTATAAGTACCTTAAGTCATTGTATAAAATTGAGGGTGAAGGCGGGATTTTGCCGGTGCCATTAATGAATATTGTTAACGGCGGTGCGCATGCGGATAATAAGCTTGATATCCAGGAATTTATGATTGTACCTGCCGGAGCAGGCACGTTTGCGGATGCGTTACGTATGGGCGCGGAAGTGTTTCATAACCTAAAAAAGATATTGAAGGCAAAGAAGCAGTCAGTGAATGTAGGAGATGAAGGCGGGTTTGCGCCGAACCTGCACTCAACGGATGAAGCTTTGGATACTATCATTGAAGCTATTAAAGCAGCGGGGTATGAACCCGGTAAACATGTTATGATTGCGTTGGATGTAGCTTCCAGCGGGCTGTACAATGATGGTTCTTATACAATTGAAGGTAAGAAGCTGGATATTGACCAGATGATTGAGATGTACTCAAAACTTAGGTCTAAGTATCCGGTGGTATCTATAGAAGACGGGTTAGCGGAAGATGATTGGGATGGATGGAAAAAACTTACCGCCAAACTCGGGGATAAACTGCAGTTAGTCGGTGATGACTTGTTTGTAACCAACGTTAAACGGTTACAGCGCGGGATTAACGAAAAGTCGGCAAATTCTATATTGATTAAGGTAAACCAAATCGGTTCGTTGAGCGAGACTGTTGCCTCAATCAAGCTTGCGCATGCGAATGGGTTCACATCAGTGATTAGCCATCGTTCAGGTGAGACCGAAGACAGTTTTATCGCGGATCTATCCGTAGCGATGAACACCGGCCAGATTAAGACCGGGTCGTTGTCACGGAGTGAACGCCTGGCGAAGTATAACCAGTTGTTAAGGATTGAAGAAGAACTCGGCCGTGATGCGCGGTATGGCGGGATTACGGCGTTTAAGAAGGCGTAAGAGTAGATAATGGCAATAAAAGGCAGGACACAGTTTTCAGCAGGGGTTTATATTATATTCGCGATTGCTGTGTTCATAGCAATATTTTCCGCACCGGCTGTACGTACAATTATAGCGCATCGCCAGAGGTTGCCGGTCCTGCGGGTGGAGTATAGTAAGCTTGAACAAGAAAATATTGCATTACGGCAGAAAATGTGTGATTTACAGAATAACGGTTTTGTGATTGAGTGCCATGCGCGGGAGCTTGGGTTAGTGAAACCCGGTGAAAAAGTTTACCGCGTATCAGTTGAAACGAATTAATAAAAGGGAAACAAATCTTATTGCCACTGTGGCGGAATTGGCAGACGCACGGGACTTAAAATCCCGCGATCTTCATCGGTCGTATCGGTTCGACTCCGATCAGTGGCAATTTAAGCTAACCGCAGATACTTCAGTATTTTTTGGAGGAAAGACAACTTCCTGGAATGTTTTATAACAATAACGTTTTTATGCAGGTTTTCTTCTGCCCAGCCTGTGATCCCCGGTGCGAGCCGTGTAACGACCCTAACCTTATTCTCGCTTAGTTCAACAGTTTCAATCTTTATGGTGACCGGTTGGAGTACGCCCTGGCTGCGGCCTCCGAGTAAGTGCGCAACATACTGCGCGATATCACGGCCGTCAGTGAAGATACACATAACCTGGTCCCCGGGGACGAGTTTGTCTGCGCGTGTACCGGTTTGGTCATCACTGATGAGTTCAAGTTGAATATTCAGTCCCTGGCCATTATGCACAGTTGAATCACGGGGATGTTCATTCACACTTTTTTGCCAGTACTTGTACTGGTTAAGGTTTAAAGCTTCCCGGGAAAACTGGCTGTCTACCTGCTCACATTTTAGCTGTGGTTGAAGTATACCCGTGAGTATGCTTTCCATCCATTTAGTCCCGCGGTATTCCTGCCGAAGGTATGTATAAATTTCATTATTCCCCGGGTCAGTCAGTGATGCGTGGGTGTACTTCTCAAACTCCTGGGTTACTGCCTGCATACTGCCTTCCTGTAAACGGTAGGAGTATAGTTGTTTCTCAAACTCGTACCAGTGCGCGTTAAGTTGTGTTTCATAAACCAGCGGGTTATAGGAGATCACCGAGCGGATACGTACAGGTACTTTCTCACGGAGGTCAAATATTATTATGAGTAAACCGTATAACGATTGAGGTTTAATTATAAACTTACTCTTGATAACAATAATATGGTTTGATATATTACCGACCAAATGTAACGCTTTCTCAACGTCATACTTAGCGATCTCCAACGCAAGAAGCGCTTCTTTCGGGTCGCACTTAGTTTCTTCTACTATTAAATGAATTTTTTCGTTCATATATAAATACTACACAATACCCACTAGTTATTTAAGGGTTTTATTATACATCAAAAAAATGTTTTTGTCTATCACGCTCGGGGATGTGTTTTTTCATAAACTTTACGGATACGTTCGACGCTAATATGCGTATACACCTGTGTGGTTGAAAGGTTTACATGCCCAAGCATTTCCTGTACTGCGCGGAGGTCGCACCCGGCGTTAAGTAAATGCGTAGCAAAACTGTGCCTTAATACATGCGGCGATATTTTTTTGTGTAAACATATTTTGGTGATGTACTTATCAATAATTTTGCGGATAAACCGCGTGGAGATACGTTGTCCCCGTAAATTGATAAACATTGCGGGTTCGTTTTGTATGCCCCGTTGGGTAAGGATTTTTTCGCGGACTGCGGAATACTTCTTCACCGCGGTTACTGCCATATCGCCTACGGGAACGATACGTTCTTTTGAACGTTTACCCCAAACCTTCATCGTGCCGGACCATAGGTTTAAGGATGTCATATTCAACCCTACAAGTTCGCTTACCCGTATCCCTGTAGAGTATAACAGTTCAATTATTGCGCGGTCACGCGATCCGATATCCGTAGAAGTATCCGGCGCGTCTATCAACAGGTTAACTTCGCTTACTTCCAGGAATTTCGGGAGTAACTGCTTACGTTTTGGGGTGGGGAGGTACATAAACGGGTTGGATTTAACAATATTTTCTTTTACGAGATACCGGAAGAACGAACGTAATGCCGCGAGTTTACGTAATACAGATGAACGTTCATACTGTTTTTGTTGGAGTACCGCCAGGTATGTACGGATAAGCAGGCGGTCAATATCTTCCATCCCGCGGTTATTTATCCGGAGGTAGTCAATGAACTGTGTGATATCTTCTTCGTAAGCTGTGATACTAGCGGGTGAAAAATTTTTTTCAGCACGAATATATAACAAAAAATATTTTAGGTGGTTATTTTCGCCCATCAGTCCTACTTTGCCGCTTTCTTACTTTTACGGCCTTTCTTTTTAGTAGTAGTGGTAGTGGCAGCCGCTTCAGGTGTTGTTGTGGTTGCAATAACAGCAGAGGGGTCTGTGTATTTTTTTAGGTTACGGCATTTAGGGAATGCTGAACATGTAAGGAATTTACCTTTTTTGTTTTCCCTTAACCACATCATTGACCCGCATTTTTCGCATTTAATATCGGTCTTAGTTTTAATTTTTTTGTTGCCGTCCCTGTCTAGCGCAAAACGGTTCTGGCATTTAGGATATCCTGTGCAGCGTAAAGACTTGCCAAAACGGTACTCCATGATTTCCATTGGCAATCCGCAAACATCACATTTTTCGTTTGTCGGTATGGGTACCCGTTTATTGCCGTTAGCGTCCATCGCAATAGCGTACCTGCATGCGGGAAAGTTTTTGCAGCTCATAAACTTGCCATACTTACCGTCACGGATAACCATCATACTCCCGCATTTCGGGCATTTTTCGTTAGTTTCCGTAGGCGCTACTACTATTCTTTCTTGCTTGCTGGCTAATGCAATATCCAAAGCTTTACTGAAAGGCTTGTAGAAACGTTTTAGTACCGTTGTCCATTCGTCTTTACCTTCGGCTATACTGTCAAGGTCTTGTTCCATATTGGCGGTAAAGTTTATATCTACGATATCAGGGAAGGATGCTTCCATTAGTTTATTAACCTCTTCCCCAAGCCCGGTCACGTGGAACGCGCGTTTGAGTAATTCGCAGTACTTCCGGTCAATTATTGTTGAGATAATAGTTGCGTAGGTTGATGGCCTGCCAATACCGTTTTTTTCTAGTTCCTTAATTATACTTGCTTCATTATACCGCGGTGGCGGTTCCGTAAAATGTTGTTCCGGTAATAACTGTTTTTGTTTCAGTACCTGTGATTTAACCAGTACAGGCAGTTTTTTGTTGAACTTATCCTTTTTCCCGGTTTTAGCCGTATCTTCCGTGGATTCATCCGCGGATTTATCGGTTTCTTCATTATCCTCATCAGCTTCAACATTATAAACTTTAAGAAACCCTGCAAATTTGACAACCTGTCCCGTTGCACGGAACATACCGTCTTTTACACCTGATGTTTTGTTGTAAACACCGATATTGACGGCAGTAGTGTCAAATATCGCTTCCTTCATCTGTGACGCGACAAAGCGTTGCCATATTAGATTATATAGTTTGTACTGGTCCGGCGATAACCGCGCCTTAATTTTTTCGGGTTCATAATTAACCGAAGTCGGGCGGATAGCTTCATGCGCTTCCTGCGCGGTCTTAGATTTTGTTTGGTAAAGCACCGGGCGGTCAGGTAAATATTCGATACCAACATTTTTTGTGATATACCCTCTAACTTCGTCAATCGCAACTGTTGCGGTAGTAACTGAATCCGTGCGGTGATAGGTGATCAACCCGACACGTTCTGATTCAAGGCTGATACCTTCGTATAATTCCTGTGCGATCTTCATCGTGCGCCGTGACTGAAACCCGATCTTGCGTGACGCTTCCTGCTGAAGTGTGGAGGTAATAAACGGCGGTGCCGGGCGTTTAGTTTTTTCTTTGGCGGTTACTTCGTCAACCACAAATTTACCCGGGGAAAGTTTATCAACCGCAGACTTTGCCTGTTGTTCAGTTTTTATATCAAATTTTTCTATTTTATTTGATTCATACTCCACAAGGTCAGCGGTGAACCCCGTAATGTCTTGTTTCTCAGGCTGGGTTCCTGTCAGGAGGTCAGCTTTTATGGTCCAGTATTCTTCCGGTTTGAACTCACGGATTTCTTTCTCGCGGTTCGCAAGTAAGCGTAATGCAACGGATTGTACACGCCCGGCGGACCGCGCGCCTTTTATCCGCTGCCACAGGACCGGCGATATTTTGTAGCCTACAATACGGTCAAGTATACGCCGTGCCTGCTGAGCGTTGACAAGGTTATAATCAATCGCACGGGGAGTTTTTAGTGCGTCAATAATCGCGGATTTTGTTATTTCATGAAATGTTATGCGTTTAATACGGTCTTCCGAGATATTAAGTTCTTCTTTTAAATGCCACGCTATGGATTCGCCTTCACGGTCATAATCTGTTGCAAGCACTACGGTTTCGGCTTTTGATGCGAGTTCCCTCAGGGTGGGAATCATTTTTTTTGCGCGTTCCACTTGTTCGTAGGTAGGTTTAAAATCATTCGCGATATCCACCCCAAGCTCGCTTTTCGGGAGGTCGCGTACGTGGCCAAATGAAGATTTTACGGTATAATCTTTCGGCAGAAATTTTGAGATCGTTTTTTCTTTTGTCGGTGATTCTACGATTACTAGCTTCATAATCAAATCTACTCCATGCTTCCTACTTTTAAATACATCTTACCGGCTAACGTTTTTACTAACCCTTTTATTTCCAGCTGTAACAATACCTGTGATATATGGCTGACCGAAAAATTTGTGTTTTCAATCATCGAATCCAATGCCACTGGTTCAACAGGCAATATATTATACACCAATTTTTCGTCTTCTGCTAAATTGTTTATTATACAAAAAACATTTTGGTTATTTTTCCTTAATGTTTCTGCTGTTAAACCCGCGAGGCGTTCACGCAACGGCATTAGTTCGTCAATAATGTCGGTGATTGATTCCACAAGCTTCGCGCCTTGTTTTATAAGCATATGCGGCCCTTGTGAACATTTGGAGAATACATTACCCGGGACAGCAAAGACTTCTTTACCTTGCTCACTGGCAAGCCTGGCGGTTATCAGTGCACCGCTTTTTAAGCCTGCTTCGATCACCACTACCCCCAGGCATAGCCCTGAGATTAACCTGTTCCGCCGGGGAAAACTTGATTTATCAGGCGGATACTTAAGCGGGTACTCGCTTATCAGTGCACCGGACTCTATGATTTTATCCTCAAGTTTTTTGTTCTCCGGAGGGTAGTGGTGGTATAAACCGTTGCCAAGGACAGCGATTGTTTTACCTCCGGCGTTAAGCGTAGCGCAGTGTACCCGGGTATCAATCCCGCGGGCAAGGCCGCTGACAGTGGTAACCCCTAGTTCGGCTAAGGCTGTGGATAACCGTTCCGCAACCATATTGCCGTAGCTCGTAGGTGCGCGTGTACCCACCACGGCTACAGGGATATCGTTCTGCGCGGGGATGCTTCCCCTGATATACATAACAGTTGGCGGGTCGGAGATATACCTCAGCATCAAAGGGTATTCATCGTCATATACCGTTATTATCTTAACCCCGAGCGCCTGTGCTAGTTTTAGTTCTGTATTCACACTGTCTAAGTCAGCGCTGGCTATGCGCTGTGCAAGGATTTTACCGATGTCTTCTACGTTACAGAGTTCTGAAGTTGTTGCTTTGAATACCCGCTGGAGGTTACCATTAAAAAAATCGTGTAATCTGCGGATCCGTGTTGTTCCTATATCCGGTATCATATTTAGCATGATACACGCATGTTTATTGTCATCCAAGCCCATAGAAAAAAGCCTCCCAATCCAGTATTAATAAACCAAAATGAATATTTAACTAATTATGTTATGAATAGAGTACAGAATTACTTATTAAGCATTTCTAACCGTTTACCCGACATCGTTGCGCGCCAGGTACCGGTGTCAACTTCAATGATTTCGTGGTAAACCGCTGCAGCTTCGTCTACACGGTCAAGTTTTTGGTAACAATCCGCAATCCTGAACTTCACAGTTTTTGCTTGTTCAGGGTTGTCATCCGGGAAGTATTCCAGGTACTTCTTGTATGCACCCAGTGCGAATTCCCATTGGCTGCTAATATAAAATGACCAGCATAGAAGGGTCTGTAGTTTTGCCATAACAGGGTATTCTTCATGATGTTCGTCTATGATAGTTTGAAAATTTCCTTGCATCAATCCCCAGTATAGGCCGTACATAATCCCCGCGATGATAAGTACAACGGTTAAGAATCCGCGCATGTGTTTATTTTATCAACCTCACAAGGTCACCGATTTCCAGTGGTGTGTAAATAATGCTAACCCTTGCGGTGGAAACGTCGTCTTCAACATCTGAGCTTATCTCCAGAACGCCGGTTTTAAGGTATGCCGTGCCTATATCTTTACCGGTATCTTCACTTATGACTGATTTTGAGATACGGTAAACTATACATTTTAACCCGGCCTTAGCGCCCTTATTTTTTCCGAAGTTGAGATATACAATATCGCCCTGTGAAATCAGGAACTTATCGTCCTGGGAGCCTACGATTTTACCGTCAATATTAATTTTTTCGGGTACTATAAAACTGTCGGTGGTATACTTATCCCCTGAATTGATTGAGGATTTATCGGTAGTACGGAGTTCCATAGTGGCGGCCGGTTTTTCTTCTTCCTGTTCAGTTTCAACCTGTCCTTCAGCTATTTTTTCGCCTTTATCAGTATTATCATTCGCAGGGGAGTTAACTTTTTCCTGTGGCTGTGCCGCTGATGATGCAGCGGAATTTGTGTCTGCAGCAGCGGGAGTTGATGAAGACGGTGTTTCCTGCATCTGCGCAGGCTGTGAGGGTTCTGTTATTGCTGCGAGGGTAGATGCATCGGGGAGTAAGATAGTATCACCCGGGAAAATGAGGTTTGGGTTTTTTATTCCCGGATTAGCAGTCCATATTTTTTTCCACTCAAACCCTGTCCCGTATTTATCCGTAGCGATTTTCCAGAGTGAATCACCGGTGTTTACTGTATAACTACTCTCTTCCGAAAACAACATCCCGGTACCTATGAATAGTACCAGAGTAATAATTAAAATGTGTTTTAATGAGTTAAGTTTGCGCATTATAGTTCTCCACGCCTCCTTTAATTATTGCAGGGGTCATTTTTGGTTACTTTAACTTACCGCCGATGATTGTCAGCATACGCACTGCATCCGCATGCTCAGGCGTTTTAGTTATAACCTCTGCAAACATAATGCTCGCATTAACATAATCCCCTGACTCAAAATATTCTACACCTTTATTGTATATATCGTCAATAGTTTCTTTATATACTGCAGAACTAATACTGTAGTTAATCCCTGCACGATGCATCATTGTACCGTTGACGGTAGTGTTTACGGTGTAGTCCAGCACAAAATTACGGATCCTTAAACTACCCCCAGCTGCATAAGTGGTATAGCCGTCATATAGTTTCAGGCCGAATCTAATCAATAGTTTTTCCGATACACGGTTCTCGCATCCGGCGCTATACCATTCGTTATTACTGTTAACTCCTTTATGGTACGCAATGGTTGTCACGCAGTCCGGTAAAAAGGGTATGGCCTGTAACCCTACTGCCGCTCTCAGTAATGTTGGCGGTGATTCTTTGATAGTGTCATAACTGTAGTCATTAAACCCTGCATTGTTCAAAGTTATACCCAAAGAAAATATTGGGAATATTTGAGTGAATATACAGTTAATCCCGGTATCAGCAAGCAGTGTATTTACCGTACAACACTGTGCAAGTGTGCTTTCCACATATTTTAGTGTTATCCCCGTAGATATAAGAGCAGTACTAACCCTTAGAAGCTTGGGGGATAATGTTAACGCCGTAACACCGCTGGATTCCGCGTTAACACTGTCTTCAAATACTGTTTTCCCGGTTTTATCAAGTTTGGTGTAGTGAATCTCTCCGGCGGAGTACCCTGTTTTCCAGAAGATAAAAGTTGTTCCGTTATAAGCAAGTGTGCGGGTAAGCTTTATTGAGTAACCATAAGAATCACTTAATCCGCGGAGATATGTCGAGGAAAGTTCTGTGACAATATCATTATTAACCGTATTTACTGCCGGGGTTAATTCCACAGGAAAGGATGTGCGTGTGGTTTGGGATACACAGGAGTCCATTAATGCAACAGTTTTAGGGTCGTGGGTTAATAATACAAATTGTAACCCTGCTGTCTCCGCAGCGTTTAGCATTTTAGAGAGTATGAGTATATTTATCAGCACAAAAATGAACGTAAAAAGTTTATTCATTGTATAACCACTACCTTACAGTTACATACCTCGGTTTTTTGAGGGAGAAGAAGTACCTGTACAAAATACGTGCCGCTGGGGACAACTACCCCGCTGTTTTTTTGTTCGCCATCCCAGGTTAAGGTTGTACCGTACCCGGTGTTGAGTACCCCGCTTTGTTTGTTGTATACGATATTACCCATGAGGTCGTAAATGCTGAACTCAAACTTTTCTTCTGTATTCCCGCCTGAGATATTAACAATAAAATATTCATCTCTGTGAGGATAAAATATGTTGTTGTATATATTAACTATTCGTTTATCCGGGAAAAATAGTAATGGCGAAGAAATAAATTCTGTGGTTTCACCCGACGGAGTAGAAGTGCGCAGGGTTACGATGATTTCCCGTGTAAGCAGGTATGTATTTAAAAGTGTGTTTAATAGCATCCGAAGTTCAACCTTGCCTTCAGGTGAGATTGTGTAACTAAAACTTAGTTCAGGGTCAATAACTCTGTTCTCCTGATCTACTGCCGTAATGCTGATAACCTCACTACCCGGCACTGTTGTGCAGTAGAGGTATACCTCTTTTACTGACGGGTAATATTGTTGTTTTTCAGTATACAACCGCGGGTCTATACTGACAGGAGTGCCTTTAGTTATTATGAACAACGCAGTGTTTACCGGTAAGACTGTTTTTTTAGTCATAACTCCGCAGGAAGTGTATGTATTAAGAACCCCGGAAACACGGTTACCTTTTCCACTGGGGGGTGAATAATAATTGTCAAACGTTGGTTGGGTAAGTATAACTTCCGCCAGAGCAATACAAAGTGTTGAGTTATGAATCAGGATACCCGCAAAAATATGTAGTATCATTTTGTTTCTCATCTAGATAACACCTCCGGCAAATAGTTTGCGGTCCAGACTGCGGTACTGTATAGCTTCCGCAACGTCCTGGGTTTGGATGTCAGTATGCGTATTTAAATCCGCGATTGTCCTTGCTACTTTGAGTATACGGTCATACGCACGGGCGGAAAGGCCAAGTTTTTCAATTGCGCTGCGTAACAAAAGATGGCTGGCGGTGTTGAGTACACAAAAATGCTTGATCTCGCGTGATGACATATGCGCATTAGCGTGGATATGCTGATACCCCTTAAACCTGGCAGTTTGTATTTCACGTGTAGCGACTACGCGTTTACGTATGGTATCTGAAGGTTCACTAACAAAAATCCGTGCGGTAAGTTCGTCAATCTTTAATGCAGGAACTTCAACGTGTATATCTATGCGGTCCATCAACGGGCCCGAGATTTTACTTAAGTACTTCTCAATCTGGAACGGCGTACACGCGCATTCGCGTAACGGATGCCCGTAGTACCCGCAGGGACACGGGTTCATTGCGCAGGCAAGGGTAAACCTTGCGGGGTAGGTTATACTGGCAGCTGCACGAGAGATTGTTACTACACAATCTTCCAGTGGCTGTCGCAAAACTTCAAGGACATCACGCCTGAATTCCGGGAGTTCATCAAGGAATAATACTCCGTGATGCGCAAGTGAAACCTCACCTGGGCGCGGGAATATTCCGCCGCCGATAAGCGCGGTGTTACTTATTGAATGATGCGGTGACCTGAACGGCCGGGTACCGTTTAATGCTGTTTTTTTACCAAGTATACCCGCAACGGAATGTATCTTCGTACTTTCCACAGCTTCTTCTAAGGTCAGATCCGGTAAGATTGTGGCTAACCGTTTAGCCAGCATAGTTTTCCCGGCACCCGGAGGGCCGATAAGTAAAATATTATGCGCGCCCGCTGCAGCGACTTCCAATGCGCGTTTTGCGAACTCCTGCCCTTTGACATCCGCAAAGTCGTAAATATACTGTTGTTTGTCAGAGAATAATGTTTGTAGATTAACGGAGTACGGGGTTACCGATGTTTTGTCATTCAAAAAATTTACGGTTTGTTCCAGGCTTATAACCGGGATAATATCAATATCTTTTACGACTGACGCTTCAACTTTATTGTTCTCCGGGAGAATAATGCCTTGAAACCCGTTTTCCCGTGCTTTTAACGCTATCGGCAGAATACCGTGTACTTCCCTGACTTTACCGTCCAACGAAAGTTCACCGATAAGGATGTAGTCGTTAAGCGCGGATGAGTTAATTTGTTCAGTTGCGGAAAGTATCCCTATCGCTATGGGTAGATCATATGCCGCGCCTGCTTTACGGATATCCGCGGGGGCTAGGTTCACGGTGATACGTTTTATAGGGAAGTCGTATCCTGTATTACGTAATGCAGAAGTTACGCGGTCACGCGATTCTTTTACTGCGGTGTCAGGTAAGCCTACTATCGAGAATGAAGGTAATCCCGTGGAGATGTCTAGTTCAACCTTTACCATGCATCCGTCGATACCAACCACTGTGCTTGTGTAAACATGCGATAACATCGTATTTGTCACTCCAATCCAACCCAAAAAGCTGCGTATTAATCCGATTTTCAAAAAAAATTATAGCACAGTTATGAACAAAAAATCAATCCAGGGTGTCAATCACAAGTTTTGGCTTCGGTAATTTAACAAATTCTACCTTAGCTTCTTTAAATAATGCGATGAACTGTTTATCCGCGTACTCCCCGCAGGAAACGAACCGCATAATTTTTGCGTTGACCAGCATCTTCGCGCAAAGTATACAGGGTGAATGCGTGCAGTATAATGTTCCTCCGGAGATATCCGTCCCGTAGGTAGCGGCTTGGATGATGGCGTTCTGTTCCGCATGTATTGCCCTGCATATTTCGTGACGCTGGCCTGACGGGATGTTCAGTGCGTTACGCAGGCATCCGAGTTCCATACAATCCTTAACCCCTGCTGCAGCACCGTTGTATCCTGTGGTTAGTACCCGGCGGTTACGTACAATAACTGCGCCGACATGATGGCGTACACATGTGCTGCGTTCCGCTACGAGTAACGCAAGTTTTAAGAAGTATTCATCCCAGCTTAAACGTTTATACGTTTTGTTCCTACTTTTGTTTATTGACATACCGTTCCACGCCTTCCAAAAAAATGTTTATACGTTTATGGAATGAGTCTAGTGTTGTATTGTTTAATATTATTATGTCAGCTTCCTGTATACACTTTCCTAACTGCTGTCCCGCTGCAGTACTCGAATTTTCTGTTTGTTCATTTTTGATGAATGCTTTATAAGTAAGGGTATCACCCGCGCGGGACCGCGTAACTATGCGGTTATACCGTATTTCCGCTGCAGCGTCAATACCTAATAATACAAACGCCGGGTTTATGCGTAAACGTTGTATCTCGCCGGTATTGCGGATGCTGTCCACCACAAATTTGCCGGTTGGTACAGTGTTAAGTTTGGGTTCAAGTTTAACAACTAAAACATCCGGGCCGTAGGTATCCCGGAGTTCACGCCCGGTTTTTACGAGGTTTGCCCTTGAATTATCCAACCCGCGTGCTGCAGCTTCTTCTCTTACAACATCGGATAATGAGTATATAACATACCCTTTGGCCTTCAAATATTCTGTAGCAGCGCCTTTACCAGCGCCATTGGAGCCTGTAATACCGATAATCATATTTGCCTTAATCTATTTTCATTACTTCACTAGAGCTCAATCACCGAAGTTGTTTATAATGATATTCTTGAGCTCGTCTTTTGTCAACTCTTTTTTTAGGTATGCGAGATAGACCCCGCGGTTAGTTTTTTTTCTCCAGGAAAGATATGTCACCATATCCTGGCTCGGCGATGCGACGGTATTCCGGCAGCCATAATATTTTTCATTAACGATATTAGCTTCCTTGTGTGAGGAAATTGAAGACATGTATACGCCTTTATTCTCAAAATAATCGCGGTTATACACCTTTTTTTTACCGCTGCGCCAGCTGCCAAGGTATACAATATTATCGGAATCATGCGTAAAGGTCGGGAATAAATTAAAGTAATCGTCGGATACGACAATACTTTCTTTCCTGGTTTTTAGGTTCATCACAAAAATACCGGGATTATCAAACGAGTCAATCTTACCGTCATTATTAGTATCTCTCCTGCGGGAGAGGTATAGTATTGTCTTGCCGTCGGGTGAAAAATGCGGGAACCGTGAATCATAGTTATGGTTTACCAGCTGATGTTCCTCATTTTTTTCCATATCAAAAATATAAATCCCGGAATTGTCCTGTATACTGATTATATCGTCATGGTTAGAATCTTCTCTCCAGCTGGTGTACAATATATTCTTACCTTCGGGACACCATGTGGGGTATGTGTTGTTGAACCGTTCCGGCGATATTCTTTTAGTATTACCAGTTTCCAGGTTCCAGACATAGATCCCCAGGATCTCAGATCCCGGACGCCAGCCTGAGAATAACAAGTGCCTGTTATCAGGAGATAATGTCGGGTGTTTGAAACACCATTCCCCGGAAATATATAAGCTTTCTTTTCCTGAACTTGTTTCTATTACACATAGTTCAGGGTTGTCCATATGGTTAATCATACCGTCATGGTTAGTATCTCTTCTTGCGGAGAGGCAGACTATTTTGGTTCCATCCGGGGAAAAGGAGGGCGCTGAGTTATGGTACTTGTCACTCACAAGTTCTGTTTCTTTGTTTGCATACAGGTCGTACATATACAATCCCGCACGGTCGTTGTTGTCAATAAGATTGTCGCCGTTGGTGTCGTTACGGATTGAGGTATAGACAATCTTGGTGCCGTCCGGTGAAAATACAGGTGAATTGTTGAGGTACTTATCACTGGCAATCATACGATGGTTTGTTAGTTCAAGTATTGCATCAATATTGTCTTTATCGAGATTAAGCTCAATTGCATTTAACAATATGTTTTTACAGGAACTAATATCGTTTTTTTTGAAGTATATTTTTGCTATTTCAATGATAGCGTCGACGTTCTTAGGTTCTTTTGTGTGGATTTCCGCAAAAAACTGTAGTGCTTCATCCATTTTGTTTGACTTGATGAGGTCAATACCCTGTCCGATCTTATTGCTTCTAAATAGTGCACACATTGTATATTTACTTTTCCTTCATTTTCATATTGTATTTTTTTAAAATTATATGATATACACATCTTTTTAAACCTTTTAATATATTATTCTAATAATTGCTTAAAATGTCAATAATATATTAATGTGAATATCTTCACAACCACTAGACTTGTACTTTCTAGTTAAACTTTAATTAAAGCGCAGCGTAAATACACTGAAGGCTGGTATTTGTGTTTTTTAATTAAATGTTGTGTAGATTGACAGATAATGATAGATATCTTAAAATAATACCGAACTAAAGAATTGATGAAAGGTGTTAACAAATGTCTAGCCCAAAAAACTTGAATGATGAAAAACTTGTCCAACAGAGTAACAAACCAAAAGAAGATTCCATGAAACTACACCCGTTCTACCGCGGGAAGACAGAAGTTGTTCCAAAATGCTGTATCCGTGATATCAACGACTTTGCTATCTGGTACACCCCTGGTGTTGCGGAACCGTGTATGGCAATAAACCGTGATCCTAAACTCGCGTATGAATTCACTAATAAGTGGAATACTATAGCAGTGGTATCCGACGGTACACGTGTACTCGGGCTTGGGAATATTGGCCCTCTGGCAGCAATACCGGTGATGGAAGGTAAGGCGTTAATCTTTAAGTACCTCGGGGGTGTTGATGCAGTACCGATATGCCTGGGTACTGAAGATAAGGAGTTGTTTATCCAAACTGTTAAACTTCTGCAGCCATCCTTCGGCGGGTTTAATTTAGAAGATATATCGCAGCCAAAATGTTTTGATATCCTTTATCGCCTGCGTAATGAGTGTACGGTACCGGTTTGGCATGATGACCAGCAGGGTACTGCTTTGGTAACCTTAGCAGGGTTAATCAATGCGTTAAAGGTTGTAGGGAAAAAAATGTCTGACGTAAAAATTACGCTTATCGGTGCGGGTTCCGCAAATGTTTGTATTGCTCGGTTATTAATGTTCTACGGCGCAAATGCCGGTAAGATGATGGTATGCGACAGTAAAGGAATCCTTAACCGTAAACGCGCTGATATTAAAGGAAGGTATCCTGAGAAATGGGAACTCTGTGAGAAAACTAATAAGGAAAATGTGTCGGGCAGTATTGCGGATGCAATGGCCGGTACGGATGTTGTGATTTCGTTATCCACTCCGGGCCCTGACGTAATAAAACCTGAATGGGTAGAAAAAATGAGTAAAGACGCAATTCTCTTCGCTTGCGCAAACCCGACCCCCGAAATCTGGCCGTGGGTTGCGAAGGAAGCCGGTGCGCGTGTTGTTGCGACAGGACGCAGTGATTTCCCTAACCAGGTAAATAATTCGTTAGGCTTCCCTGCGGTTTTCCGTGGAGTTTTGGATGTACAGGCGCAATACATAACTGATGAAATGTGTATCACCGCGGCGGAAGGGTTGGCTAGGTATGCAGAAAAAAGCGGGATTTCAGAAAACAGGTTGCTTCCTACGATGGACGAATGGGAAGTTATTCCAATAGTTGCAACGGATGTCGGAATGAAAGCGATTGAACAAAAAGTCGCAATGAAGACGCTTACCCGTGATGCGTTATACAAAACCGCGTATGACATCATTGCGCGCGCACGGAAGGAAACGCAGTTATTGATGAGTTCCGGGATAATTCCTGCAGCGCCTAAATAAGATAGAGTTTAATGTTTGATATACCGGATGAACTATTACACAGTTTTGTAAAGAAACACAAAAAGTTTGCGATATTTGAAACCAGGAAGTATGATCAGAATAATCGCAGGTCATACTTTTTCCTGGATCCTGTGCATACGATTAAAATCAACCAGCTAGGTGAGATTGAGAAACGGATTAATGAAATTGAGAGTTGGGTTGGCCGCGGATACTACGCTGCTGGATATTTCTCGTACGAACTTGGTTATGGATTGGATTATCCTCAAGGGTTGACACAAAAACCTTTGGTATCGACCTGTGTGAAAGTGCCTTTAGCTGTGTTTACAATATATCGTACACCAATGATATTTAATCACGTAACCGGGCGGTGGGTGAATAATGGTGGTAAACACTTACCGGGTGGTTATACCGGTGATACAACAGAATCCCGGGGTGTACTTAGTAAACAAAAACCCGGGATTACTCCCGCAGTTTATGAGCGTAATATCAATAAAATTAAGGAGTACATCGCGGCAGGTGAGACGTATCAGGTAAATTATACTTTCCGTACAAAGTTTGAATTCAACGGTGAACCTTCCTCTTTATACAATACGTTAAGGGGTACACAGAAAGTAGCGTATTCCGCTTATATCTCCGACGGGGATACACATATCCTTTCATTCTCACCAGAATTATATTTTAGGAAAACCGGGTGTAATATCGTAATGAAGCCTATGAAGGGGACAATCCGCCGCGGGGTTGATACAGCGGAAGACTGTGTGCTTGCGGATGAGCTGCATAACAGTAAAAAAAACCGTGCGGAAAACCTTATGATCGTCGATCTTTTACGTAATGACCTCGGGCGTATCGCCGTAACCGGCAGTGTTAAAGTAACAAAATTATTTGAGGTTGAACGTTATGAAACGTTATACCAAATGACTTCAACAATTACCGCAAAACTTAAACCCCGGACCAGCCTCTATAGAATAATGCATACGCTTTACCCATCGGGTTCCGTCACGGGTTCTCCAAAAATACGGACAATGGAAATTATAAGTTCACTGGAAAATACACCCCGAGGTGTGTATACAGGCGCGGTTGGCTTTATCACCCCAAGAGGTGATGCTGTATTCAATGTTGCAATCCGCACAGCTGTTTTGAAGAAAAAGAAAAGTAAAAAGGATTCTTACGATAGTGAATTAGGGATTGGCAGCGGTATTATCTGGGATTCTGCGGGGAAGGATGAACACTCGGAGTGTATGCTGAAAGCGCAGTTTGTGTATGATAAAGTCAAACCGTTTAAACTTATTGAAACATTTCTTTGGTCTGCTGAAGAACACGGGTATTTTTTGTATGCGTACCACCTTAACCGTCTTGAAAAATCAGCGCAGTATTTCGGGTACAGGATTAACCTTCAAACTGTTAACGCGGTATTACGAAAAAACTCCGGCGGGTTCGATAAAACAAAGAAGTACCGTGTACGCATGTTGGTATCTCCTTCAGGTAAAGTTGAACTTGAGAACTATATATTAGAAACCACTCCTGCCGGGGAAATAGTTTTTACCTCAAATAAAGTTGTGGTATCAAAAACACGGACAAGGCCGGAGGATAAGTTTTTGTATCACAAAACTACGAACCGTGAACTCTACGACCGTGAACATAAGTACTGTGCTGAAAAAGGGTATCTGGGTGTCATATATTTTAATACCCATGGAGAAGTAACGGAATTTGGGCGTGCAAACCTTGCAATCCTGAAAAACGGGAAGTACTATACTCCGCCGTTGAACTGCGGGGTATTACCCGGTGTTTACCGCCGGTATTTTTTGAAGAACAACAGGAATGCGTACGAAAAAGTGTTAACCTGCCGTGACCTCGTGAATGCTGATAAAATCTTTATGCTAAACTCTGTTATTGGGATGGTAGAAGTTAAACTTTGTAACGCTAATAAAAAATGAAATCATACTTTAGCCCAGTACTTATTCTGATAACCGTGTGCCTTAAATTATCATTTCCTGTAGAGGGGATGGGATTAACACAAAATCCTGATTTCGAAATCGGTACCGCTACGGGATGGTATAAATCATCAATTTCTACATGGACAGTTGTAAGTTCAACTGACGGGTATAAAACTAGATCCGGAACTTATGCATTACAGGTGTTTGATATTAAGACTGGATATGTTTATCAGGTATACACCGCAACTGCGGGGAAGTATTATAATGTTTCAGGATGGATCCAGGATGATGATACTAACGGTTCAGCACGCGTTATGGTGTATTGGCGTAACTTAAACGGGTCTACTATATCATCAGAATCCACAGCATATACCGTTGATGCAAGTGAATACCAGGAATGCAGGCTAACCCGTATCCATGCACCCGCAGGAACAGTTGATGCGCGGGTAGAGGTGTATTTTAATACACAGGATACAGGAGCAGTGTTTTATATTGATGATATTGTATTCACAGAATATGATACATTGAATGAAAGTATTAACTACTCAAGTATCAGCAGTTTTGAAATTATTGATAAAACATTTTATCCGTATACCTCAAGCAATAACTGCAGGATAGCCTATAATTTGCCTTCAGGGAAGGTTATTAAAGAAATGGTTATCTATGACATAACAGGTATTGCGGTACGTAAATATACAAGTTTTGTTAATCCGCAAAACGGGTATATTACCTGGGATGGTTATGATGAGAATAATAATGTGCTCCCAATGGGTGTATACATAATTGCAGGAGTGACTTCCGAAAATGGCGGCCCTGAAAAAAAAGAGTTTAAGACTGTAACGTTAATGAAGTAATAAAAAACAAAATATTATGTTTACTAGGACAAAAATTAGTGCTTTAGCATTTATAGTACTACTATTCCCGGGTAAGACATTCGCGGTGTTTGAGTACACACCCCGCACGGTATACGGTGCTTATACGTTAAACACAACAGCTGTGTCCTCCCGCGGGGTAACTGCTCTGTTCTCTAACCCAGCAGGGCTTGCGGTATTGCCTAGATTAAACATTGAAGCCGGGTATTCCCAGCTTTATAGTATCCCTGACTTAGGGAACAATATTATTGGCATAACACTGCCGTTTGATGCAAACTCCTGTGCCGGTATTGGTTACTCGTCGTTATACCAACACATCGGGTATACAGAATCGATGTGCATGTTTTCATATGCGCGGGCAGTATCGCCGGGATTAATGTTTGGTACTACTCTCAGGATAATGAGTGTTACAGGTAATAATTTACTGGTAAGTTCATTTTTAGCGGATTTTGGGTTGCAAAACAGGTTAACACAAAACCTTTCAGTCGGAATACATATTCTTAACCCGTTTGGGGTAAGGATCGGTACTTTTTATGAGTTAATCCCGCAGGAATTGCGTACTGGCGCGATGTGGCAGGTGTCGGATACGGTTGCGGTATTAACAGAACTCAGTAAAGTACAGAACCGCGATCCTGTATTTTCCGCAGCGGTTGAGTATGTGGTAATCGCGAGTATAAACCTGTACGCAGGTATCCGCACAAACCCTGCACAGGCATCGCTTGGCGCGCGGTTTTCATGGTCATCAACTTACTATTTTGATTATGCTTATATTTATCATGAAACAATGACGGGGTATCATACAATAGGCGTGGGGATAAAATTTACGCCGGTATCGTTATTAATCCAGGAGTCTGTAGTAGAGAAAAAGAAGAAGCATAAAGTTAAACTTAAGCCTGAAAAACCTGACCTCAATACAATTACAGTCGAGGAATTATCCGAGATTGAAGGTATCGGGAAAATAACGGCCGAACGTATTGTGGAATACCGTATAGCTTCCGGAGGGTACAAAAACATTGAGGGCCTAAAAAATATCCCGCGTTTACTTCCTGTAACATATGATGTATTGAAGAAAAGTTTAACCATAAAACCCGTACCTGAGACAGAACCACTGGAATCGGACTCACTGGTACCCGGGGTAATAGAAGAAGAAAAATTGGTTATTGAGAAGGTAAATATAAACACTGCAATGGTTGATGAGTTGGAAGCTATAGGTTTGGATAATCAACAGGCACAGAATGTTGTGCGTTACCGCAAACGTAATGGTAAGTATGAGGATATATACAACCTTATAAAAGTACCGGGGATTGATAAGAACGTATTTGATTTAATCAAAGGGAAAATCAGGGTTGAATAATTTTAGGGTAGTACTGATAACTTTATTAATAATGACAACGGTTAAGGCGTTATACGCCGGGATTGAAATCCAGTCATCCACAGTTACTGTGTTGGAGATAGAGTATGACGATACGTTATCTAATGCCGGGATGGATACCGAAGAACTGGAAAATTATCTGTATAATCCTCTTAATATAAATAGCTGTACTGTTGAGGATCTTATGGTATTTCCCTGGTTATCAAAATGGGTGGCTATTGATATCATAAAGTACCGCACAAAAAACGGGTACTTCAAAACCTTATCTGAGATCCGCAAGGTTAAATCTTTGGATAAGGATACGTACGAAAAAATACGTGTGTACATCGTAGCTCGGGATCCCTGGACAAAAACCAGGGGTAATGTGCAAGTTAGGTTGAAACTTGATAAGCCTGACACAAAAGAATATATTAACGCTCCATGGCCGTATCATAACCCGGAGTATGTGTATAACAAGTTTAATCTTTACCTCGGTGATTATCTGGAAACTGGGTACACATTACGCCGTGACCTTGGCACTGCCGGAGGGTATCAGGGCGCGCCGGAGTTTAATCTTGAAAATGCGTATAGGTACTTTTTATCTAAATACTGGATACAGGTGAGTAATCTCTGGTTTGTGCAGCGCGCTGTGGCGGGGAATTATAAAGTTCAGTTTAACCAGGGATTAGTGTTCTACGGGTCCGGAATGCTAGGTATCTCACGCCCGGTAGTGGTTAATTCTAAAGGTATCTCCCGTGATACCGGGTCAAATCCTAATACTAACTATCACGGTATAGCAGTGGATACTAAATTCAAAAAGTTGCTGGTTACACTTTTATACTCAGATAAGCTTTATGATGTTACTCTAAGTACCAACGGGTATGTAAAAACAAAACTGCCGTCGATCTCAGCGAATATGGGTTATATCGCAGATACAGTTAATCCCGGGACGGGGTATAGGAAGCTAAGGGAACAGCTTATAGGGGGACGCGTTGGGTATGCTTTGTTTGGAGGAGAAACCGGGGTTATCGGGTATACAGCGAATTATTCACCTGAACTTCGCACGGTACTTGACACAGGAGAGTATGAATTCCAGGGTACGGTGAATACAGTTACGGGTATATACGCAAACTACCGGTTTTTTGATAAACTAGGATTGTATACGGAATACGCGTTATGCTCAGGTAACGGTGATGCTTGGATTGTTCAAACGGAATATAACCTCGGGAATATTGTTATCTACAACAACTTTCATGGGTACTCAAAAAATTATTATAACTTCCATGGCGGCGCGATTGGCGAAGAGGAAACTAATAAAAATGAGCAGGGAGCTGTTCTGGCAATGCAATACAAAATTAAGGGTACAGAAATGTTTTGTTATTATGGATACTACCACCACCCGTTACCGGAAGATACGGTTGAGCCTAAAACCACAAATGTTTTGTCATGGGAATACAAACAGTTATTGACAACAAAACTTACGTTGTTTTTCAGTGAGAAAGATGAGTTTTCTACTGAAAATTTTAAGCTCACACCGCCTTCTGTAAAATATATTGACCAGCCTGTGCATTCATCTAAAACACGGGTGCAGATGGACTGGTCAGCTGGTGCAAAAACAACGGTACGTGTTAAACTTGAACAAAAACGTAAGAATATCAACGGGGATAAGTTTAACTGTAAATATTACGGATATCTTTACTTAGCCGGGTTAAAACATGAACTCATGCCGGGCTTACAGCTTGATACCAGGGCAGTTTTTTTTGATGGCCCGCAGGATGAAATTTATCTTAGTGACGTTGAGCCTTTGTGGGATAGAATATATTCTTCATACCTATTCAATCCATTGGGTAAGGGTATAAGGTATTATGTTGTGCTCAAACAAAAAGCGTCGGAGAATGTTTCAGTCTGGGTTGCGTATGAGAATACAGAATATATCGATATTGATGATGCGGATAGTTTGGTTAAGTATCCAAAACATGCGTTTAAACTACAGGTGTCATATAAATGGTGAATAAAATTGTGTGTACACAAAAACCAGGGATTTCAATCTTGCTGGCTATACTTTTAACCGCAGATATTTATGCGGGCAGCCAGCTTTCCCGTAACTTAACCGGTGAACCTTTATTATCGTATAACGCTGCATGCACAGGAGTTGGGAATAGTGTGAGGTATAGTATTGACGATGCAACTATGTTTTTAGTAAACCCCGGGGTGTTAGGTTTTATGGAAGCACGCGCTGTTGCAGCGTTTAATCTCGGAGTTTTGCCTACAGATGAACGCGTGATTACCGTTGATGAACCGGTATACCATAATTTTGGGATTACGCAATTCCCTGCGGCAGTAGCTCTGGCGTACGCTATAATACCGTCGCGGTTATCCATTGGTATAGGTACTGCGGTTATACGTGACAATAGTTACTTTCATGAACGCTATCTGTACTCACCCACAGCAGTGGGGGTACGGGTAAAATCACAAAAAGTGTCGCAACACGGTGCGGTTGATAAATATACCGCCGGTATCGGGTGGGCACCCGTTAAGTTTTTGTCTACAGGTTTGAATATAAACATGCTGAATTATTACACAAACACTACTGATTTAACATCGGATTATTTATTGAACAGAGAATACATAGTTAACAGTAAAGCTGATGCTACAGGATATGGTTTAGACTTAAGCGCAGGTTTTATGGTTAATGATATTAGAATAGGACTAATATTTTCTTCTGATAGTACACTCACAGGTACTCAGGAGGTGATGTATAGCACTTCAACATCAAAACTGTCAACGGAAATCAGGAAATACGTACCGGCAGAAACGTGCCTGGTGTATGAGCATAAGTTTAGTGATATACATACTGTTATTTTTAATCTTAGATGGGTGAATAATTCAGTGCTCACGGGAAATAGGAATACACTGATTTTGACCGCGGGAGGTGAGTGCAAGCCACAGGATACTGATTATGCTGTGCGTTACGGGTTCTTTTATACGCCATTCTATGCTGATGATGCGTATAGCACGGCTGGAGTAACAACCGGGGCAGTGTATAGGGTTAGTGATAATTTTGGTGTTGACTTAGCAATTCAGTACGCTAAACGTAACTACATAGGTGACGGTACTTTTTTTGGTGATACACAACAAATAGATGAAACACTTACAAAATGTGTGGTAGGAATCTCGATAAAGTATTAGTATATATTGATACAAATTTGGTGAAAGAGGAATTTACTTACAGAATGTTGAATTTTAAAAACAGTGTGAGTTCTAAAGTATATGTATTATCCGGGATGATGCTGATATGTTGTTTTAATACACACCTGTCAGCAGCTGAAAATGTGGCAGGGAGTAATATGAAAAAAGCTGAAAACAGTACTAAAAATGCAATTTCGTCGTATGTTAATGCATGGAAGAACGCGGAACGTACACCACAGGGGCGTGAAGTGCATCCGTGTGTGTATCTCACCCCGGAAGATGTTAAATTAGCGAAGGAACGCGTGCAGAAGTATGCATGGGCAAAAAAGTTGTCTACAACCACGGTAAAGAATGCGGAACAATGGATAAACCGTGATTTTGAATGGTACAAATCCGTAATGCCGGGTAAAGGCGCATGTTTCGCATACGGTGCAACAGGATGCCCGATCTGTGGAAAATCATGGGGTACCTGGGGCGGTGCGAAGTGTAGTTTTGACACTCCGGGGAAGGTTAAATGCCAGGGCGGGCATATTTTGCCTGATGCTGAGCATACGGATACGGGAACAGGGTATGTCGGGAAAGATGGAAGGATACATTATTTTGTTGGGTCATATAACGCATGGGTGGTTGAAACTTTGCAATACAGCGCGTTACATAACCTTTCACTGGCGTATACTCTTACGGATGATGAAAAGTATGCGGAAACCGCAGCACAGATTTTTGATTTAATTGCTGAAATTTATCCTTCCTGCGATAAAGGTTCCTGGGATTATCCAAGTAAACCCCCAAGCGGGCGGTTATCCCGTCCATGGTATCAGGTAGCACGTGTGTTAGTAGTATTTATTGACTGGTATGACAAAATTTATAATAGCCCTGCGTTGGATAAACCTTCAGTAGTGCCTTCGCTTACCCGGAGGCAAAATATTGAGAAAAATATTATATTAAACGCAGCGGAGTATTGTTATGTCGAATCATTGAAAGGGCGGTTGACAAACGGTACCGCGGATTATGTCCGCGGGGCAATGGCAGCCGGGTGTTTGTTAGGAATACCGTTGTATATAGACTGGGCGTATACCGGCCCGTATGGTATCAATACTATGATTGATAACAATATAGACCGTGATGGCAGGTATTATGAAACATCAACAATTTATGAACATCATACCCGCGAGTTGTATACCACTTTTGCGGAGCCGTTGTTTAATTACCGCAGTAAAAAATATCCTGATGGTATAAATTTATATAATAATGCTAAGTTTCAAAATATATATCTTGTTCCCGACGCTATGATTAATTGTACAGGTAAAACACCACAGTTCGGTGACTCATCACCGGATATACGTAAGTCAGGTAATATAAAAACATTGTTCTCTGGGACTGATTACCGTCATGCAGAATATTTTTCTTCACGTGTAACTGATCAGGAGGGTAGGAAACCGTTTAATTGGCTGCTTACAGAAATGACCGGAGGTAAACTTGATGACTACCGTTTAAAAAGTGTAACGGCTTACGACCCGTGGATACTGTTTCACGGGATTGATTCTGCGGAGTTAAAAGTAGTTGAACCGGACAAGGTTATCCCTGAAAAAGTTAATAAGTCCGTATTCTTCGGGCAAAAAGGGTTTGTGTTTTTGCGTAATGGCAACAGTTTGGATCCGTTATCACAGGCTGTAATGTTGCGGTTCGGGCCGGCTTTAAACCACAGTAATTTTGATGACCTTAATCTTTCATATTATGCGTTGGGGTACGAGCTGGGGTATGATCTGGGTTACGGATGGGGCAGTACTCACGCGTATGTCGGATGGTCAAAACAAACCGCAAGCCATAATCTTGTGCTGGTAAACGAAAAATCTATGAACCCGATCACCCAAGCTACTGGAGGTAGTTTGTACCAGTTTGCTGACTTCCCCGGGCTTGCAATGGCAGAAGTTTCAAGTGAGAATTGTTATAAAGAACAGGGGGTAACACAGTACCGCAGGTTAGCTGCACTTGCGGGTGAGGGTAAGAATAAGTATTTGCTTGATATCTTCCGTGTTAACGGCGGGAAACAGCATGATTATGTATTCCACAGCCTTACGACTACTGCAACATTTGAAAACATAGAATTCGGGGTGGAAGAAGATACAGGTTCGCTTGCCGGGAAAGAGTATAACTGGGGTAATATGGTCCTCAACGACGGTGATCTTGACGGGTATCCAAACAAACCGTACTGGGTTGCGCCTCCGGGGAATGGATTAGGGTTTGTGATGAACCCAAAACGTGTTGTGATACATGACGGTTTATGGAAAGCTACCTGGCATCTACCGGACAATAATTCGTTTATTAAACTTTCAATGCTGCCACAAAAAGGGTGTGAGATTATCACTGCAGTAGCGCCGGGGATATATAGTTCACTCCCGAAATCAAGGTACGTGTATGTACGAAGGAAGACGGAAGTAGGTTCTGCTGCTACGGACTTGCGCAGTGTATTCATCGGGATATATGAACCGTTAACCGGTGCAGCAACTGCGCAGTGTATTCTTAATATAACACAACTTGAGAATAAAGATGTGAACGAACCAATCCTCCCAGCAGGTGTGTGTGTGCAGCTGGAGGATGGTATAGAGGATTACTTTTTGACTTCCGGGGAGTACAATAAACCTTATGAGTTTTTAGATAAGGGGAGTAAGTATTTGTTGACAGGTACCTTCGCGTATATCAGGATGAAAGATAAACTTCCTCAAAAAATGTGTATGTTCGGTACAAAAGAAGTTAGTTTCGGGACAACAAAAATTGTTGCGGATAATTCGTGTTTCACAGGTAAGATTGTGGCGGTTGATACACAGAACCGTGCGGTTATAACAACTGAAAAAGTGCCTTTAGGTGATGTATTGAAGGGACAGGTTGTTATGTTCACTAATCCCGGATACAGCAGGAATACGGTGTATTATATTGGGTCGGTAGAAAAGCTTCCATCGGGTGAAACGTTGATAAAATTAAACTGCGCATCGTTGGTACTGGGTACGGGGATACTGGAATCCGACCCTGTGAACTCCCGGGAGTTTACGAGTTTACTGACCCACGAGTACGCGCGGAGTAATAGTAGGCCGGGTACACAGTTTTTTAGCGGCAAACTTATCAGATGCGGGGATGTTTCCACAAAAATTGTTGAAACAAAATTCGGGCAGTTGATGGATTATAAGGTGGAAGATACAAACGGGTTAAAACAAGGTGACCGGTTTGAAATTCTTGACCTTCAACCCGGTGATGAATTTGTTATCCCTGTAAAAACATCAGTGGTATTTAAGGATAAAGATAATATCGGTATTTATTCTACCACAAAAGTTAATATACTAATAAACAGTAAAGTAGTTGCTAAGAATTAAATATTATAAATATTTGCTGTAAGGAGAATAAATTATGGTTTCAAAGCACAAAGCACAGGTGATGCCTGTGTTGGTATGGGTAATAACAATTATCATGTTTTCGTTGACCGTGAGTTTACAGGCGGAGGATGTTCAAGTGTCATCTGCAAGCGTTAAACCAGCTACTACGACTTATGTTTTGAATTATACTGACCATTATGATAACCGGTTGAATATGTTTATCAAAGAAAATGTGCAGATACAAAAAAAACTTACTGAAGGTGATACTGTATGGGCGGAACAGGTTGTTTTACTGGGTGACTCTATCACCGAAGGGTTTAACGTATCACTGTATTTCCCGGGACAGACGTTTGTCAACCGCGGGATTGCCGGGGATCGCAGCGGGATGGTGGACGGGCGAGGGTTGATGAATAGGTTGACAACAATTGCGCTTGCACCAAACCCGTCACATTTTTTTGTTATGATAGGAGTCAACGATCTCGGGAGTTCGGTGGATTCCGAAAAAATTATTTCTAATTACCAGGAGATTGTTAATACTCTGCAGGCATTGTATCCTAAGACTATAATAGTAGTAGAATCATTATTACCCTGCCGCGGGAGATATGCGAAGTTAAATCAAAAGATTGTTGATACTAATTCAAAACTGCGTGTATTTGCGAAAGAAATGGAGCTTGAGTATATTGACCTGTATAGCTTGTATAAAGATGACAACGGTGAACTCAAGGAAGAAGTTACCCGTGACGGTATACATTTAAAAAAAGAGTTTTATACCCCATGGGTTGAAGAGATTAATAAGAGGTTGGGTGTAAATCCTAAATAAAAAGTATTTGATGCTAATAAAACTGTTCTGCATAATTATTTTAACCTTAAGTTCTGTTGTATGTTCTGTTGCACAGGATGTTCTGCCATTTGAAAACAGCAGGTATACCAACGTTAACGGCATTGATTTGCATTACCGTTTATGGAAAACTGTTGATGGAGGGAAAGGTAATGTATTATTTGTGCATGGTTTTATGGGTTCAACATTCAGTTGGCGAAAAAATGCGGGGATTGTAAACGCTGCGGGGTATAATGTTGTTGCTGTAGACCTGCCGGCTTATGGGTATAGTTCAAAAAAAACTGGGTTTGATCACTCAATCAAGAAACGCGCAGAATTGTTATGGGGTTTACTGAAAAAACTTGAATCTCAGGGAGTGGTGCCTTATCCGGGATGGAATCTTGTCGGGCATTCGATGGGTGGAAAAGTTGTTGCTGAGATGGCTGTACAGAAGCCGGAGTTAACTTCAAAACTTGTGTTAGTTGATCCTGCTATGTTTGAAAGAAAAAAGAATAGTTTTGGTAGTGGCGAAATGTTGAAACGTAAAGACGTACGTGAAAATTTTGAGAGAATCATTGTTGAAAAATTCGTTAATAAAAAAGGTATCCAGCAGTTTCTTGATTCTGCATACGGACAAAAAGCGTCTCATGAAGAGGTTGAAGGGTTCCTAACACCATTACTCGTTCCCGGGACAATAGAAGCTATTCTTGATTCGTTTATCACAGCTGCGAGTGATGAAGATGTAAAGGTTGAGAATATCAAAGCACAGGCGTTGATTATCTGGGGTGCTGAGGATTCATGGGTAAAGATTGATATAGGAAAAAAACTGTTAAAAAGAATCAATGGTTCTACTTTGTATGTAATCAAAAAAGCAGGGCATTGTTCCCCTGAAACTAATTCTGAGGAGTTTAATAAAACATTGATATCTTTTTTAGGTCAATAAACAACTGCAATTTTGAACGTCTGGCGTTCTTTACCGGTACTGTATTTCTTTTCAATCAAAACAATGTATCCGCCTGAACTTACTAATGAACCATTCTGGTTGTCTCCGTTCCAGGTGATATAGTTAGAACCTTTTAAACCGTCAATGTCCCACTGTCGGATAATTTGTCCGGAAACAGTAAAGATCGTAACGAGTACCCGCGTATTTTTTTGCAGGTGAAAACGTATCTGTGTCCCGCCTTTATCCGGTGAAAACGGGTTTGGGTAATTCATTGATTGTGTGGTAAGCGCGCTAGCGCTGAGGTCGATACTTTCACTTTCGCCTTTATGCCCGACATCATCCGCACATTTTATGCGTACGGTATTATTAGTGCCAAGTTCGAGGTACGAATTACCTTCCCATTTACCGTTAATAAAATCATCGGTTGTTTGCGGAGAAATTTTACCGGAAGTTATCTCAAGTTTTGTTTTTGAAACAAAACCCGGGATGGTATTATTATAAAAATCTTTTGCATAAATGGTTAATGGTACTACCTGGTCAGCATTCGCGGTCAACGGCGTAATTATTTGGAAATGATGAAGGTTTTCCGGGATTACTGATATGTAATACGAAGTTTCGTTAGTGAGATCGGTGTATTGAGTATCTGTTATACGCAGTTTCTGGTTACCCGCTGAATGAAAGATTATCTTGTTTTCAAATTTGAGGTAGCCATTCTGCAGAGTAGTTGTCGCTGGGAGTTGGGCATAGAGGTCACTCGAGGTTATCTGTATGCTTCCGCGGTAGAGTGAGTACACGCTGTTATACGGGTCATAAATTGTAACTTCCGCAGAGACAGGTATGCCGGCAATTACACTCGCAGGAGTGCCCGTGAGGACAAACCGGAATGAAGATAATGCAAAAACGTTAATCCCTTCCTGCAAGCCGGTGGTTGATAGCGTGTCGCTGATAATAAGATAGCGTTCACCCGGGGTCTTTACTGGAGTGTTAAAAATTATGCTGCTGGAAAAAACATGTTTTCCGCGGTCAGTAAAACTGAACGTATAAGTTGACGGTAAAACCGCGGAAGTGTCATTCGTTTCAAACCAAACCGAACGGTTGTATGCAGTGTCAATGTTGTCAAATGAATCCCTGGCTTCTACAGTAACGTCAAATGCAGAACCTGTATTTATAAGTGAAGGAATACCGTAGATAACAAGTTTAGTCGCAGGTTTGGGATATACGGTGACTGTCTGTTCAGCATTGATCGAAGGATAATCTTCAAGTAACGCACGGAATTTATGCGTGCCTGCTGTAAGAAATACAATACTGGTTGCGAGACTGCCGTTATCAGATTCTGTGAAAGTGTAGGTAGAAGGAATAATTGCCTGTGTATCTTCGCAGGTAAAGAGCATATTTCCGGTGAAGTTTGTTACTAAGTTGTTGTTATTGTCAAGGATAGTGATATCGGTATTCAATCCTTCCCCTGCAAATGTATATGTGCTGATTGCAATGTTTAACCGTGTGAGTGATACTATAGAGGCTTGTACAGTCTGGCCCGAAAGGCCCGAGGTTATACGGTTACCTGCAGAATCACCGCAGGAGATCCAAAAACGATATGTTTTGCCTGAAATTAAGTTGTCAAGTGTCAGTGTTTGTTTATCTCCCGGTACCGTAGATGTGGGTATAACGATTTCGTAGTCACAGATCGAGTATCCCTGAGATAAATTTGTTGAGTAACGTATAATAAAATCACCGGAGGTTAGGTCATAGACTGTACCATCATCACCGGGAGAAGTCCAGGTTAACATAATACTTCCGCTCTTTACTCCCGGGATTCCAACAAAATCATTTATTTTTGCGGGGGGAATAAGGTCTACCATTTTTGTGGTTACCGTATTTGAAAAAACTGACCAGTTATTCAATGTTTTGTCTGATAACCTTATCGCAAAATAGTAAGTTGTTCTTAACGCTAACCCTGTTAAATCATAAGTAATACTTGTCTCATGAGTAATACCGTATGCTATCCACTGTATAGTAGTATAGTTGCCAAAACCTGGATCTTCTGGGTTAAAATTGAATGTCGCGTATTTTACCTGGTATACCCCGGTAGATATGGTGCCGGTATAACCGTTATCTCCCGTTGGAGTCCATGAAAGCTGGACCGATGTGCTGAAGGTAAGGTCTACCGCCAAATTCTCAATCCTCGCAGGTGGTGTTCTGTCAGCTTGTGCCCAGGTCGTTGCTGTATTAGATAATGATGACCAGTTGTATGAATCATCGCGTGTACGCAACGCTAGATAGTATGTTGCGCGTTCAGTAAGGCCTGTCACAATAAGTTTTGCAGTTGTTCTGGAGTTGACGGAAGTAGAAAATTGGATTTTATAAGCGTTCAGTGGTTCATTATCCGCTGAGGATACTGAATAATATAAATTCAACGCTCCGTTTGATATATCACCCGAATAATTGTTGTCACCCGTATATGTCCACTCTAATTGTATAGACCCTTCGTTTTCAGTCTGCGTAGCTATGAGGGTTGTTATTGCTGATGGAGGTATTAAATCAATCTGAGCGTAAGTTGTTGCACGGTTTGATAAGTCGGACATTACACCGGAATCATCTGTTATACGTATCCAGAAGTAGTAGGTTACACCGGAGGATAAGGTTGTGATACTGATTGACTGTGATGAACCTGCTGCCATATTTGTGCTTATATTAACTTTACCTTCACATGTATCCCATTGCTTGGAGTTAGATGAAGTATATCGTACCACAATTGAGCCGTTCCAGATATTGCCCGATGTTCCATCATCTCCAGTTGTAGCCCATGATAGTTGTATGGAACCTTCGTTAATCCCTTTGTCTGCAGTAAGTGAAGTTATTGCAGCTGGGGGGCTTATATCAGCAATTGCGCTGGGGAATGTGCTGACAACTGAACTATAAACACTTGCCATTCCGTTGACATCAACAGTTTTTGTGCGGTACCAGTAAGTGGTATCGTTAACCAAGCCGGTATCCTGATGTGTTGTTCCCGGAGATAAAAAAGTTGTTATCACACTGAATCCATCATCACCGGAAGTGTTTGAACGTTCGATTATATGAGAGTATATAGATGAGTCCTGTTGTTCAATCCATGAAAGTATGATATACGTATTCCCGGGAGATGCTTGGAAACTGAGTATTGGTTCCGGGGGGGTTGTATCAAGTGTGTAGACAATGCTTTCAGTATTTGGGATACTTGTATGGTTGTAGGAATCAAATGCGGATAATTGATAAAAATATGTGGTATTAAAAATCAGGCCGGTGTCTACATACGCATTACTGCTTAATGCTATGACAAACGTTTTATCCGTCAACCCGCAACTGTATGTACTGCGATAGATGTTGTATCCCAACAGGTCTGGTTCAGGATTCTGTGTCCAGTACAGTGAAACTGCCTGCCCTGTACCAGTGTTGAGGACAGTCAAGCCGGTAGGCGTTACCGGGGGATAGTCTTGTGCATAACTCTCTGTTGTGTTTGAGACTGGAGAATAGTTGTTGAGTTCATCTTTTGTTTTTAACCAAAAATAATGAGGTATGCCTTTTGATAGTCCGGTAATGATAAACGATGCCGGTGTATTTATTGTAGCAGTGGTTGTAATATTGATTACATAATTACTCGCCCAGGTGTCATTGGGATTAGTTGAATGTTTTATTGTATACACACAATTAGTGAGCGAACGTGAAGAAATTGTTCCGTCATTACCCGGTGTTGTCCATGATAATTTTATTGATTGTTCTTCCTGTCCTTCGGTTGCGGTAAGGTCGGTTACAGTATTAGGTGATGCGTTGTCAAACATAAAAGTAATTGTTGTAAAATTTAGTTCATAATTATCGCCTACATCCAATACCTGTGTTTCAAACCGGTAATTGTGCCCTGCGGAAAGTGTTGCTAACGCGGTATTATATGATCCTGTGTATGTTACAGGAGCGTCTGCAATAGCGTTAGTTACCCAGTATGAGCTTATTACCCATGCGGAACCGGCCCAGTATTTATCAGGGTTTTCGGTTGTATCTGTTAGACGATAATTTATGGATTTTAGGCCGATACCGTTGGTATCCGCAGCTGTACCGGAAATTACCGGGGGGGTTGAGAACGCGTTACCGCTGGAAGGGCTTGTTATCCTTGATACCGGTGGTGCGCTGTCGTAGGTTATCTCATAAACTCTTCCTGAATTATCACCGCAATATATGCGTTTACGATTGTCACTCCTCGTAGTGCCAATGTCTAAACATTTGAGTGAGCTGTCAGAAACGTAAATCCCAGAGATGGCGCTCCACCCGCTGCCGCTTGTGTATGTCCTCTCGTATATCCTTCCGTTTTTTGATGTTACATACATACGATTAATACCGTCACTGCGGCCTTGTGCAATCTTTAAGTCGGTAAGTAAGGCACCGCTGAAAGATAGAGTAGTGTAGTTTGACGACGAAGTCGGCCATCGATTAAACGTACTACTATACTGTGTTTCATATAGTGTAGAAGAACTGCGGCAGATGTATAGTTTGAGGCTACCCGTGACATTTGAAGTTGTTATTGCAACAACGTCATCATGGCTGGTTGAAGAATAATCTATTACAATTTCATCGCGATAATCGTACTGGTCGTCATGTTGATCCCATTCATAGCTATATTCCTTTACTAACCCGTCATACCCGCCATACAATCGTTCTACGTTGTCGTTATGCCGTGCTTTGGCAGTCATTACACACGTGGCATTGTGTACACCGCCTTCTACAGGTTTTGCACGGGAATAATCAGTTCTTGTCCATGCACTACTGGCGTTATCGTAAAGGTATTCATATAATCCACCGCCGTTATTGGCGGAGTACATATATTCTGTTGTTGTGTTATGCCCGTTTCCACAAAAGATTTTATTGGCATTACCTGCATACGGTGATGGGGGGAGTAAAGTTTGGTTACCATCAACTATCTCGTAAAGCCCGCCGGGTTTGCCAATTCCGCAATACAGGCGCGGGATACTGTCAGAATTACGCGCTTTCCATATTCCTAAACTACTGACTGATGCTGACATTGAACCGGAGTATGATGAAACAAAATTGTTGCCATTCCAGGAGAATCCAACATATTTAAAGTTTCTTGTCCCGATATTTATGTAATTATATCCCGTATAAAGTGTCCCTAAAGATATATCGTTGACTACTTGCCAGTTTGAGTTTTCTAGTATCTTTTTTACGTACCACCCGGCATTGGCTGAGGATAAACTTATAAGTACCGCCAATGATGTTAAGATAGAGATAACCGATATGCGATTGTTATACTTCATTGTTCCTGTACCCCGAGGATAGTGTTAATTTTATTAAGTAACCGTTTTGCGTTTTCGTTCAACGGGTCCATCTGCAATATTTTTTCTACCACTTTTTTTGCGTCCTGGTATTGGCCTTTCATATATGCGTTTGCTGCTTCATAGTATAACTTATCCACGGTTTTGGTATCAACAGTCTGGCGTTTTTCTTTCGCACGGAACTGGCAGCGGTTAAGGTAATCTTTTGCCTGGATATTTGCGGGGTTGTAGTATAATGACTCTTCAAACTGCGAGATTGCGTCAGCTAACTGGTTCTTGTTATACAATGTAACCCCTGCGGCGTAATGTGTATCAGCAAGGTCGCGGATCACGGATTTCGCGTCACTGATTTTTTCTTTTAATAACAAATTATTTGGCTGCGCATTTAATGCTTTCTCCCATGTCTTGATTGCAGAGAAATATTTTTTGCTGTCATACAGTTTTGAACCTTCAAGCAAAAGGCCTTGTACGTTTTTATCACGTGACCTTGCGAGTTCTTCTGTGGACATCCGTGCCTGGATACGTTTGATTGCTTCCGGAGCTTTAGTATCATTGGGGGATAATGATAATAATTTGTTCCACGCATCAATTGATTCTATGAGTTTGCCTTGTTTTTCCAGGATTTCTGCTGCTTGTGACATGCTGGTTAATTGATACAAAAACTTTTGTTGACGGTCACCTTCAAGTTTTTGTTCTAATAACTGTTTAGCTTCATTTGCGTCTGCGTAGTCAGGTTCTAGTAATAATGCTTTATTCCATTCATCGATTGCCTGCAGGTATTTGCCGTTTTGCATAAATTGCCGGCCGATTGTGTATGACCGTTCCGCAAGGTCGTGTATATACTTTCTAAACCTTTCTTCAGGGTTCGCGAACTTAAAAGTAAGTGATAGTTGGTGTATCGAACTAAGCATGTGCTGGGTATAGGCATAATCCAGTTTGATTAATTTCCAGAGGAAGCCCATACCAAATGATACGCTCTCCTGTGACTTATCGTAACCCGTACGCAGAAAAAGTGTATTGTATAGCGAATACTCAGCGCCGGTATTATAAGTCAGAGGTATACCTGAGGTAAATGCGGCATCGCAGAGAAGGACAAGTTTATCGATATCCTTTGAGATAACTGCCGGGATTTCATAACTTACCCCCGCGCGGGTAACTATCTGTGCGGTTTCTTTGAATTCCCTGAATTTTTGTGTCGGAGGAATGATGTTATAAAATTGAATACCGAAATTACATCTGTTCAATACCGGAGATTTTACAAATACGGTATTTCCGGGTACTACTAATCCGATATCACCTCCTATGGTTGAGGATGAGTAAGTATCAATATTTTCCTGTAAATACTTGATATTTAGCCCGGTATATATTTTACCGATCATTTTTGAGTACCCTGCGGTTAGGCATTGTTGGATAATACTGAATGTAACAGGTGTGTCATACAAAGTTTCACGGCGTTCAAACCCGGGGATTGTATTGTTTAAATATCCGATTGTAAATGTTCCGATTTCTTTTGTGGGTATGGCAACTGCCGCAGCGCTATAACTTATATTTTCCCAAAAAGGGATGTACATCGCGCATAATTGTATGCCATTGATTCCGGCAGTACCCGCAGAATTCCAGCCGATGGATTCTATATCTTCAGCTAAACCGGTAAACGTGTTACCCATACCGCGTGGCCGGGAAGAAAAACCTGTATAACTGTAATCGTTGGAATAAGATGTATAACACCATAGTGCCGGTGTTATAGTTAGGGCAAATAACACTATTAATGTTAATACTACCGTTTTTTTCATTGTCTGAATACAACTTCTTGTCTAGTATTATTATACACCATATATGACATAAATATGCAATAAAATGTTCCAGAGATGCATTTTGTTGGTATTATGACGTTGACATTGGAAATACATTAATGTAATATTTATAACTTAGTTTTTAAAGGTATTGAAAAAAATTATGTTTGAGAGGAGTAAATAACTAATGGCTGAAATATTGCTAAAAGCGTCAACACGTGAATTAACGACAAAGGGTGGATTAAGGCAGATGAGGCTGCAAGGAGAGATCCCTGCAATTCTTTACGGTGGGGAGGCTGCACCGCAAAACCTGGCAGTGAACAGCATTGAGTTTATGAAATTACGCAGAACGACAAGCGGAAACGCGTTGATTAAGCTTAATATCAGTGAAAAGGAATCAAAGATTGTTCTTGTTAAAGATATCCAGAGACATCCTACTACAGAGAAGGTTGTACACATAGATTTTTATGAAGTATCAATGAAGAAAGAGCTGGAACTTGAAGTACCGATAAAAGCGCTTGGCGCAACGGATACCCCAGGCCTTAAAGAGGGAGGGGTATTGGAACAGGTTCTATGGCATTTAAAGATTAAATGTTTACCGACAAATATCCCTGATCAAATAGAAGTTGATATCTCACAGATGAAGATTAATGATACTATCCATGTATCCGACCTTAAGATACCAGAAGGCGTGAAAGTGTTGATTGAACCTGAACAAACTGTAATCCACATAGTTCTTCCCAAGGTTGAAGAACCTACACCGGAAGAAGTGGCAGCGGCAGCTGCTGCTGCGCCAGCAGAACCTGAAGTCATTGGTAAAGGTAAGAAGGAAGAAGAAGGTGTGGAAGGCGAAGAGGCTGCTACTCCTGCAGCGGGTGCAGCTGCAAAGGGTGCCGCAGGGGATAAAGTAGCTAAGGATAAGCCTAAGGAAAAAGCGCCGGCTGAAGATAAAAAAGCTAAGTAGTAACGGGGTAGCAGTTGGATACACTCGACTGGCTATTTCTAGGGCTTGGCAATCCGGAAGATAAGTATTTCAATACCCGGCATAATGTCGGGTGGTTGGTTATAGATAAACTCGCAGCGTTGTGGGGTATTAAACTTAATAACTACAACACAGCGCTTGCGTGTTATCCTTCAAGAATTTCCGCTACCGAAAAAAACGTGGCGAATTTACCAAGAATAGTTATTGCTAAACCGTTGACTTATGTGAATGATTCCGGCCTTGCTGCGAAGATACTTATTGATAAATACAATATCACGGCTAATCAGATGGTGGTTATATACGACGATTTTGCGTTACCCCTGGGACAGATTAGGATCAGGCCAAAAGGTTCATCCGGGGGACATAACGGGTTGAATTCTATTATTGAAACTTTGGGAAATACGGATTTTGTCAGGATTAGGTTGGGTATCGGGCCGGTACCCGAAGGACGGGTGACTAAAGATTTTGTTTTGTCACGGTTTGAAAAAGAAGAATTGCCTAAGGTAGAGGAAATGGTTAACTGCGCAACTGAGGCTGTGAAACTAGTGTTATTTTCCGGGTTGGATAAAGCAATGAATGCGTATAACAAAAAGGTTGAACCTGAAAGTTTATAATATTATCATTGCGTCGCCAAAACTGTAGAACCTGTACTTTTGTTTAACTGCATGAGCATAAATCCTTTGGGCTTCATCGATGCCTGTGATTGAGCATATGAGTATAAATAACGTGGATTTTGGCAGGTGGAAGTTTGTAATAATCTTTTTTGTGATACCGAATTTATAACCGGGGTAAATGTATTTATTAGTCCAGCCTTCATTTTTACCGGTTTCTTTATAAGTTTCTAGTGTCCGCATAACAGTGGTTCCCACAGCGATGATATTATTCATTTCTTGGGTAATAGCGGTATTAAGTATTTCAGCCGTATTTGTGTTGATAGAATAATATTCGTCTAGCATTTTGTGGGATTCAATCATTTCACTTGTCACGGGACGGAATGTGCCAATTCCTACGTGTAAAGTGATATTTGCCAGGATGTTATCCCCGGATTTTAGAGTGCCCAGTAATTCACGTGTAAAATGTAATCCTGCGGTTGGCGCGGCGATTGCCCCGGGTGATTCTGCGTATACAGTCTGGTATCTTTCCTGGTCGATGAGTTTTGTCTTTATATATGGAGGGACAGGCATCTCGCCATAGGTTTCGAATACTTTGAACATAGTAACATCTTTCTTTGGGGTATACCGGATAATGAAAGAGTTTAGTTCGGTGTTGCGTTCAATAATTGTTACGGTACCGGTGTCTCCAGGTAAAGTAAGGGCCATCCCTGTCTTTATCCGTGAAGAAGGTTTTATCAGGACGTTGTATAACTCATCTTTATGATGGTTTATATAGAGTAATTCAATTTTCCCGCCGGTAGGTTTATTGACGTACATCCTTGCGGGGATGACTTTTGTGTTATTGAAAACAATTAGGTTTCCTCTGCCGATTACGTTAGGGAGTACAGAAAAAACTGTATCTTCAATCTTTTGTGTGTTTGTGTGATAAACCAGTAACCTTGAATTATCCCGTTTTTCTGCGGGAGATTGGGCTATTAGTTCCGGAGGTAAATAAAAATTGAATGATTCTAACTTCAACGGTTCAACTTCTTAATTAATTTTTTATGGATTTCTTTATGTATAACTACCCAAAACTGGCGATGGATGACTACCGGGACTTCCACTTCCCTGACTTCCGAACAGATTGAGATTGTTTTTGTGTATGTATGATAATACATCGCGCAACACGGGCATTGTTCAATATGGCGTTGTAATAAGATCAGTGCTGAAGTGTTTATGGCACAATCATCACAGTAGTTGTGTATTAGTTTAAGCCAGTGCTGGCACTTTTTCGGGTGTTTATTTTTCATTGTAAGGGCTTTCCTGTTTTTTGTACAAAGTAGTGGGATAACCGTTTCCGCACAAAACTTCTTGCGCGGTGTAATCTTGACTTTATTGCGGGGATTGAAAGTTTAAGTATACCGCTGACTTCCTTGTTTGACATACCCTGCATGTCATGAAGGATTATCACTGTACGGTATTCCGAAGGTAACCTTCTGATTGTACGTGATAAAATATCGCGGAGTTCACTATTTTCCGCGGTTGCTTCAGGGTTGAATGACCAGTCCGGGATGTTGTTATATAATGCGTCTGTACTATCGTCTTCGGTAGAATCCAGTGATTCAACAGTTCTGTTCTTATGTTTACGTATTTTCATTAAACAGTTATTCATTGCTATACGGTAAAGCCAGGTAGAAAAACTTGATTTTCCTTTGAACTTGGGTAATGAGCGGTATGCTTGAAGAAAAGTTTCCTGCAGGACATCTGCCGCATCATCCGTGTTCCCAAGAATTTTATACGCTAAATCATAGATTTTATGTTCATACTTTTTTACAAGATGTTCAAACGCTCTACCGTCGTTATTGATAGCGCGGTGGATATACTTCGTATCTTCAGTATTTTGTATTCCGCTGTTTTCTTTTGTGTTCATACGGCGTATTATATCACATTTTGTCCGGTGCAGTAATACCAAGGAGGCTGAATCCCTGACAAAGGACGGATTGTACGGCCTTCATCAGGAGTAATCTTGCTGAGGATATGTTTTTGTCATCAACCACTACGCGGTGGGAGTCATAATATTTGTGGAACAATCCCGCAAGGGTGTAAAGGTATGAAGTAAGAAAATGCGCGGTGTTGTGTTCTACACAGGAAAGTACTGTGTCGTTAAAGAAACATAGTTTACGGAGTAACTGCTGTTCTATATCATCTTTTAAGAGCTCAACAACTTCTGTGTTTGGTGTAATATTCTGTTTTATAGCTTCACGTTCAATCCCGCAGATACGTGTATGAGCGTATTGTATGTAGTAAACCGGGTTTTCCAGTGACTGTTTTTTTGCTAGGTCAAGGTCAAAGTCTAGGTGCGTATCCGGTGTGCGTAATAATAAAAAATATCGGGTTGCATCAATACCAACCTCCTTCATTACTTCAGCAAAGGTTATAAATTCACCCGCGCGGGTTGACATCACTACCGGCTGTCCCTGCCGCGATAATCTTACTAGCTGGTATAGGATAATGGTCAATACTTCTTTTGGGTAGCCCATTAAGTTCATCACGGCGTTGAGCCTTGGCGCATAGCCATGGTGGTCAGCTCCCCAGATATCAATGAGTTTGGTGTACCCGCGGTCAAGTTTGTTTTGGTGATACGCAATATCACTAGCGAAGTATGTGGGGTTACCGTCTGAACGTACTAACACGCGGTCTTTATCGTCATTACTCAACGTACTCTTGAACCATAACGCGTTGTCCTGCTGATATGCCAATCCTTTTTGTGTTAATATCTCGCAGGTTTGTTTCACCACGCCTTTTTCGTATAAGGTTGTTTCCGAAAACCAGTTCTTAAACTCAATTCTTGCAGTAGCGAGGTCTGTTTTTATGTTGTTAAGAATATTTTCAATTGCGTACTTCCTAAAAAATACGGTGTCTTCCGGATTAATTCCGGGTTTATCAATCAACGTTTTTGCAAGGTCAGTGATATACTCTCCGCGGTAACCGTCAGTTGCTACAGCATCCTTCTCTGCAGTAATTACAGGGAGGTTCATGAGTTCACGGTATTTTGTTTTTACGGATAAACCCAGGAGGTTCATCTGTCTTCCGGCATCGTTTATATAGTATTCAGTATCAACTTTATACCCAAGATATTCCATTGCTCTGGCAAGGAAGTCGCCAAGTACAGCCCCGCGGCCATGTCCTATATGCAGCGGGCCGGTAGGATTTGCTGATATAAATTCAAGTAGTACCTTTGTGTTGTTCCCGTAGGTTATACCCTTGAATTCTTTGCCTTCAAAAATATCTTTGGCTGTATCATATAAAATCCTGTCAATGAGTCTGAAGTTGATGAATCCCGGGGGAGAAAAAGTTACTTCCGCATAGTCAGTCAGTAACTCAGTAAGTTTTGGGATAAAAAGTTCGGTGATCATCTTCGGGTTTTGTTTAACCTTTTTCGCGAGAACTAAACCAATATTTGTTGCCAGGTCGGCGTTTATACCTTGCGGGGGCGGTTCAACCGTAAACTGTATTTCTTTAAGGTTAAGCCCGAACTTAGCATTCCATCCCTGTTGGGTGTTTAGCTCAGCTAGGATATGTTCTAGATGTTCGTATATTTTCGGGATAATCATTGGTTTTATTAACTTTTCTTTTTTTTCACTGCTTTTTTCCAGGTTACAGGTTTTGCGTCAGTCCACAGACGTTCAAGTTTATAGAACTCGCGTGCGTCAGGATGGAATAAGTGTACGATGATACCTCCGCAATCAATTGCCTGCCACTGATTTTTCTTACCCCCGTCGGTATGTAACACTTTTATCCCTGTTTCTTCAAGTTCGTCAATCACAGCCTCGCGTAACATTCTTAAGTGCGTGTCCGATGTGCCGGTTGCAATAATAAAAAAGTCCGCTACTGCGCTGATCTTACGCAGGTCAAGGATCTTAACCTGTTTTGCTTTACGCTTATGCAGATTTTCCGCTAACGTTTTTGCAAGCTTAAGGTAATTCTTCATTTCGTGGTATTAACTCCTTACAATCTTCACCTAGTATTATAGTAATATCAATCATTGGGGATGTTTCTATACGTGTAACTACCTGCGAGCCCGGAAGTAATGACGCTACCCGCTGAGCTTGCCTGTAATTTGATACGCTGCCAATACGGTCAAACACAATAGTTCGGCTGTTGACCATGCCGTAGTTTCCCCACTTAAGGACATCGACTCCGTGTTGTCTCAGGAAACGCGTTACCTGCAAAGCAAACCCAGGACGGTCAGTTGCATTAAAAACTTCTACCCGCGGAGCGTGGGAGGATATGTTTTCCGTTACGTTTGCCGGGGAAGATAGTATTGTCCCGAGTACTGAAAGTTCAGCAAGATCGGGAATCCAGTAACTTGTTAATGGCCTCCCGGGGAGTTGTAGTGCGTGAAAATTATTTAACGGCATATTTTTTATTTCCAACCCCAGGACCAATATATCCCAAAAAGTAAGGTTGGTATTGATATTGTCAAGGAAAGTTTTTAGTATCATCGGCGCTTTGAATAAAATCAGCGGGTTCGCGAACTTTTGTTTTGTGAGTTCCTTCAAAAAAGATTGTTGCCGCAGGATTCTGCCGTTATCGCCAATCTGGTCTCTGTACCGTACGTACTCCAAAGCGTCATCGCCGTTAAGGAGGTATTCACCGGGGTTAAAGTCAATGTTTAACCCGCCGTGTTTGTCTTCATACTTCATTGGTTCTGTTATGCGTATACGTATCCCGCCTAATGCGTTGATTAATGTTTTGAAGCCGCGATAATCAAATTGTAAATAAAAAGGTACCGTAAATTGTTGTGCTGCGAGGACGTATGTGGAGGTAGACATTTTTGTGCCTGCGTTTGAATAACTTGAAAGTCCGATTGAGAATAAATTTTCTAACTGCGCTTTGAGTTCCATACACGCAAAATTAATGTTTTTGGTGTCACTGTAGTGATGCGAAAATATTTCGTTTAATCGTTTGATCTTGAACCCCGGGAGTTCTATATGCGTATCTCTGGGAACTGATAATAGTTTAGGTA
>Ga0265292_1000598_pt1 | contig 46224 bp, 53 predicted proteins | sample Munlanlewell296A_FD_189080 | JGI IMG/M metagenome (GOLD analysis project Ga0265292, IMG submission 189080) | Leachate microbial communities from a municipal landfill in Southern Ontario, Canada - Leachate well 296A | ecosystem: Engineered > Solid waste > Landfill > Unclassified | place: Canada... | reverse complement strand
CTCGTCCCATAGCTCAACCCAGCAGAGGGGGTACTCGCCACGCATCAGGCTGTGGGCGAAGCGGGGGAGCCCAGCGGTCGTGCTGGGGTGGAAGCCGTGGCTCTCCGCGTATGGGGGCTGGAGGCGGGATTCGAGGACGCGCGTGTCGACTCTATCCCCCTGCCTGATGGCGATGCTGAAGAAGCCGTAGGGCATCCTCTGCCCCTTCGCCGACCTGTTGAATATCTCCCAGTCCCGTAGCTCGCCGCGCGCACCGACGCTCACGTTGCCCGTGCCTATGCCGCCGAGGAGGAAAGCGGCCTGCGCCGCCTCGGGGCCGTAGCTGCGCTGGGGACCCATCGCCCTAAGCTTCTTTTTAGAATAGGGTAGCCTCGCCATCGAACCACTGGTGAGACTTCCGCCGAATGTTTAGAAAACACTTTTCGTTAGAGGGTCATGTGGTCACTACATCGGCGACCCTTTCGACCGTGCACCCGGTTTTAACAGCTGCTTTCCTCAGCGCCTCATCCTCCGTGACCAAGGTCAACCCGTCGCGGACAGCCATGTAAAGGTAGGACGCGTCATAGAAGCTGAGCCCCTGGCTGAGTACAATTTCTAAAACATGCTCAGCCTCGCTGGGTTCGAGATGGGCCACAGCCATGAGCCCGAGCACTTTCCCCGCCTCCCTCACACGGGTTGTCGCCTCCCCCGGGTTTTTTAGCCCGCGTTGGCCACGCGTCTTCCAGACCACGTTTCCGACCTCGAAGAGGGTCAGATCCGTTCGAGTCCCCTCTTTGAACAAGTCCACTCCTCCCCGCCTCTCGGTTGAGAGGATCTCGATTATGGAACTCGCGTCGAAGAGGCGCATTAGCGCTTCTCCCGGTCCGCGTGTATCCATTCGAGTATCTTCTCCTTGGGGAACTGGCTGAAGTATTCCCCGAGGCTGTCGGCTGCCTCCCTAGCCTCCTCTAGTTCGCGTTTCTTAATCTCTTCGTCCAATGCCTTTCTGGTAACATCGGCCGCCTCTATCCCATACTTCTTGATCTTCTCCTTCATCTCTTCGGGGATGCGGATGGTGATTGTGGCCATATACACCAATTGTATTACATAAAATGTAACACATTAACCTGTCGTTTATCCCGATGATTTAAGCTAGCCGGAGGTTAATCATTAAACATGGTCAAGCCTGATTGGGCCGGGGTCTTCCCCGCCCTCTGCACCGTGACGGACGCGAAGGGGAACCTCGACGTTGTTGGTATGCGCGCGCAGGTCGAGGCGAACATCGAGTGGGGGGCGGACGGCCTCTGCCCCGGGATAATCGCGGGCGAGTTCTTCAAGTTCAGCGAGGACGAGCGGATGGACATCCTCGACGCGACGGTCGAGGCGGCGGACGGGCGCGTGCCGGTGCTCTTCGGGGTGAGCCACAGCGGCACCGAGCTGGCGATCCGCCTGGCGAAGCACGCGGAGGACAGGGGCGCCGACGGCGTCATCGCCATGGTCCCCTACTTCAGCCACACACCGAGCAGGGCCATCGTCAAGGGCCACATAGGCGCCATCTGCGCCGCCACGAGCCTCCCCGTCATGCTGCAGGACGCCGAGGACGCCACGGGCATACACATCTGCCCCACGACCTACCTAGACCTCGCCGACGAGCACAGCAACCTCGCAAGCATAAAGCTCGAGGGCCCCGGCACACTCGACAAGCTCCGGGACATAAACCGCCTCATGCCGGGGCGCGTCTCCGTCTTCGGCGGCATGGCGGCCAAGCTCATACTCCAGGAGGCGGAGCTCGGCGCCGACGGCACCATACCCAGCGGCTGCCTCACCGACCTCATCAAGGTCATCTGGACGAGCGCCAAGAGGGGCAACAGGAAGAAGGCGGAGCAGGCCTACGCCCGCTACAAGCCCTGGGTCGACCTATTCCACGCCAGCCCCGGCGCCACCGCCGAGATAGAGAAGGAGACCCTCAAGCACCGCGGCGTAATAAAGACCGCCACGAGCAGGAGCCCCAAGATCCCGCTGACCGAGGAGGGCAGCGCCCGCCTAGCCGAGATACTCGCCGATCTCAAACTCGCCAAAGCCACCACGTCGCAGCGCCGACCCTGCCCCACGTAGCGACCAACATATGGCAGGTTGACCATAAATACCACAGTTTTCCACATCTTAACATGTCTCACAGGCCCTCGTTCTGGGTGGCCCTGGCCATCATCTTGGCCGCCGCCGTATCGGTCGCCCTCATCCTCCTCCGCCTGGTGAGGCTGCCCCTCGTCGTCGTCGACGTGCTCGGCGCCCGCAACTCGCTCACCCACTGGGCCGGCTGGGCGGGGTCGCTCACGGTGCTCGCCGTGACCGCTTGGTACGTCTACCGTAAGAGGGCGCGCCGCTCCCCCTCGGCCGGGGCGCTCAGGCTCCACGCCTTCGGCAACCTGGTCGGCTTCCTGCTCGTCTCCATCCACTTCGCCCAACAGGTCTCGCGGTCACCCGCGAACTACCCGGAGCTCGGCACCGGGGTCGTCCAGTACGCCGCCATGATCATCCTCGTCTCCACGGGGTTCACCACCCTCTTCGCGGTCAGGCCCGGGTGGGCCAGGTACTACAGGTTCCTCCACCCGGCAGCCGCCCTGACCCTGCTGATGACGATAATACTCCACATAATCCACGACCTCTAGACCCGCGCAACCCGGGGATTAAAAAAAAGTTATCTGCGGTGGCGCGAGTTGGCGCTACCCGCGGAGCCCCCGCTCGTGGAGCTCACGCAGGTGTTCGATATACCCCCCGTTCTTCAGGGGCAGGAGCGCCCCGAGCTCGAACGGGAAGGCCACCGTGAACCAGCGGTTCAGCGTGTTGACGTAGTTGAACCAGCTCCAGAGGAGGTCCTCGAGCTCCTCCTTCGTCTTGACGCCGGGGAAGGACTCCTCGATCTCCCTGGCAAAGCGCAGCACCTTCGGCAGGTTGAGCCAGGGCGCCGGGCACCTGGGCGGGTCGACGTCCCCCACGAGCTTCGCTATGGGCATCGTCGCGGCGAGCCAGATGGCCTCGCACTGCTCCACCGTGAAGCGGGGGTCCCTGAGCGCCGCGTTGACCGTCGGCTGGGCGCACTTCCACCCCATCGCCGAGGTGTCCCCCACGAGGAAGAGGAGGTTCCCGAGGACCTGCCCGTGGACCTCCGCGCCGCTGGGGAAGACGCCGAGGCGGCACATCTCCACCTCAACAGGCTCCTCCCAGAAGACGCGGTCGAGGTCGGCCTCTATCTCGTCCTTGACGGCGCGCCAGTCCCTCACTGCTCCCCCCTCCTCACGACTATCACCATCGGCCTATGCTCGAGCGCCTGCGCGTCCCAGACGGCTCTCCCCGCCTTCGCCGCCTTCTCGAGGTCCTCCGGGACGACCTGAGCCACGACGCTGCCGCGGATCTGCAGCGGCTCCGTGCACGGCCCGTAGTAGAGGCTTAGGCCGCCGAAGCCCCCCGTGACGGCGTAGACGACCCCGCCCAGCGGCACCGTCGTGTAGAGGTACCTCCTCCTCCCCACGCCCACCCCCGACTTCACCGGGTGCCGGGGAGGGCGCGCCTCGGCGCTGAACTCCTGCCCGCTACTCACAGGATGCCTACAAACCATCTTAGCGGGGCTCTCTAGGTTCCCCCAGAGGGTCTCGCTTAGCTCCGGCTCCACGTCCTCCCAGAGGGCGGCCCTGACCGAGGAGCCGATCCCCGGGAACTCGATTACGATGCTCCTGACCATGGGGGATACTCCCCCTCCGTCTATAAAGTATTGAGCCCCAATAGACCACAGTAGATGCCAATAGATGAGCCTCGATAAGCCTATATACTTCCCCATGCAATTGCTTAATTGGAAATGTCCACGATGGTAGCGCTGAGGGTCGAGGCGGACGAGTTCAAACTCTACCAGGTCCTAGACAAGTTCAGCCAACAGCGCGACACCAGCTACAGCCTCGTCCGCAGCGACGGGGGCTACACGCTCCGCGTGAAGACCGACGACTTCGGCGAGCTCATCAGGCGGATAAACCTGATCAAGGGGTCCAAGTACCAGATACTGGAGATGGTCGGGAACCCCAACGTTAAGCATGCCAAGGCGAACTTCACGCCCACAAACGTCGACTCGCTGATAGGGCGGGAGACGCAGGCCCAGACCGACATCAAGCCGGTCGAGGGCGGCCTCATCAAGCTCCTCGGCGAGCAGTGGTTCGCGAGGCCCGAGGCCGACGACGTGATACCTAAGGGCGCCACCGTCAGGGTGCTGCGCGTCGAGGGCGTCAGCCTCATCGTGGAACAGGTGGAGGGAGAGGAGGAGAAGCAATGATTGCACTTGTTGGTTTGACAACGTTCGAGATCGAGCTGGCGGTAATCGCCCTCGTCATAGTGATAGGCATCATCGCCATCGCGGTGTCCGGCATAAAGATAGTCGGCCAGTACGAGAGGGGCCTCGTCGAGAGCTGGGGCGCATACGACAAGACCGTCGGCCCCGGCCTCAAGTTCATCGTCCCCATAAAGCAGAAGATCTACCGCGTCAACATGAGGGAGCAGGTCATAGACGTCCCGCCCCAGGAGATCATCACCGAGGACAACGTCGTCGTAAACGTCGACGCCATCGTCTACTACCAGATACTGGACCCGAAGCGCGCCATATACGAGATAGAGGACTTCGAGATGGCCATAGTCAAGCTCGCGCAGACGACGCTCAGGAACGTCGTCGGCGAGATGACCCTCGACACCTGCCTGACGAGCCGGGAGAAGATCAACAACGACCTCAGGAAGATACTCGACGAGGCGACGGACAAGTGGGGCACGAAGGTCAACAGGATAGAGGTGCAGCGCATAGACCCGCCGAAGGACATCCAGGAGGCGATGCACAAGCAGAAGACGGCGGAGCAGGAGCGCCGCCAGGCGAGGCTGCAGGCGACGGGGCGGAAGGAGGCCGCGGAGCAGGACAAGGAGGCCACGATCCTCGTCGCGGAGGGCAGGAGCCAGAGCATATTCCTCGTCGCGGAGGCCGAGGCGAAGGCGATAAAGCTCGTCTCCGAGTCCGCCAACCTGTACTTCAAGACGAACGCCCAGATCAACAAGAGGCTCGACGTCATCAGGGACACATTCGCCAACCAGACGAAGATCATAGTCCCGGCGAACTCGGACGTCCTCAACGTCCTCGGCCTCGAGGGCGGCCAGATACTCCCCATCAAGAAGACCGAGGGGGAGACGCCGAAGCAATGAGCCTCCTCGTCTACGTCATCCCGCTGGTGATCATCGAGGTCGCGGTGATAGTGGCGGCCACGAGGCCGAGTCACAGGGACGTCACCCAGCACGAGGGCGACATCCGCCTCCCCTATAAGAGGTACAGGGAGCTCTATCCCCACACCAGTATGAGCTACGAGGAGTATAAGCTGATGCAGACGAGGGACTCGTTCAAGCACGCCATCTCGTCGAAGCAGCTGAAGAGGATGGTCCACTGAGCTCCTCGGCTTGGCAGATTTTATCCGCCGAGGCGCTCTCCTTCCCTTTAGTGGTTCTATGGACAGGCTTGGGGTCGGCTTCATAGGCTCGGGCTTCATAGCCCGCTTCATGGCGCAGGGCTGGACGGGCGTGAGGGGCGCAGACGTCGCGGCCATCTACAACCCCCACGAGGAGGGGGCGAAAAAGCTCGCGGCCCACTGCGAGGGCCTCGGACTCGGTAGGCCCAAGACCTACACCGACCTCCACGCCATGCTCGCCGACAGGGCGGTGAACGCCGTCTGGGTGATGAACCCCAACTACGCCCGCCTCGATACCGTGAAGACCATCGCCGAGGAGGCCAGACAGGGCAGGGGAAACCTCGTGGGCGTCGCCTGCGAGAAGCCCCTCGGGAGGACGGCCGACGAGGCCGAGGAGATGGTCGGGCTCATAGAGAAGACGGGGCTGCTCCACGGCTACCTCGAGAACCAGGTCTTCTCCCCCAGCGTCGTCAGGGGACGCGACGCAGTATGGCGATACGGGGCGCGAAGGGCGGGGAGGCCCTACCTGGCACGCGCAGCGGAGGAGCACGGCGGCCCCCACATGCCGTGGTTCTGGGACCCGCGCCGGAGCGGTGGCGGCGTCCTCCTCGACATGGCCTGCCACAGCATCGAGGCGGCGCGGTTCCTCCTCACAGACCCCGATAAGCCCAAGGAGAGCCTCAGGCCGGTCTCCGTCCGGTGCAGCACCGAGAGCCTGAAGTGGGGCAGGGAGCCGGCGCTGAGCCAGCTCAAGGAGCGGTTCGGCATCGACTACTCGAAGACCCCGGCGGAGGACTACGCCTCCGTCGACATCGCATACGACGACGGGGGGGAACGCGCCCTATCGGAGGCACGCGTCAGCTGGTGCTACTCGGGCCCCGGCCTCCGCCTGACCATGGAGGTCCTCGGCCCCGAGTACTCCGTCGCCATGAACAGCCTGCAGCAGGAGCTCAGCGTCTTCCTCAGCAGGAACGTCAAGTCGGGGCAGTCGGAGGACTTCGTCGAGAAGCAGGCGGCCGAGCAGGGGCTGATGCCCATCGTGCCCGACGAGGCGGCTGCGTACGGCTACGTCGCCGAGTGCCGGCACATGGTGGAGAGCTTCCTCCGGGGCGCCGTGCCTTCGGAGAGCTGGCTCGACGGCCTCCTCGTGACGAGGCTTATGATGCTCGCCTACAAGTCGGCGGAGGAGGGCAGGGCTCTGCGCTTCAACCCGGAGACGGTCCGAGGCTACGTTCCCAGGGTCGCCAGGGGCGAGTGGAATCCCAGGTCCGAAGCCCCCGAATGACCCCACAGGGCGACACCGGCCACTTGAACTGCTCCGCTAGGCGCCGAGCTTGTCGAGGATGGCCTTCTCAAGCTCGCCCTTCTTCCGCTCCCGCAGCTCGTAGCGGACCCTGATGGCTGGCTTGTTCAGCTTCAGGTAGCGGCGCAGGTCGGTGGGTGTCCCGAGTAGGACGAGGTCGCTGGGGGTGTCGTTGATGGCGTCCTCTAGCTCCTTCATCTGGTGGGGGCTGTAGCCGACTGCGGGTAGGATCTTCTGTAGGTGGGTGTACTGCTCGTAGATGTGTTTGATGCTGCCCTTGGCGTAGGGGCGTGGGTCGATTATGGTTGCCTCGAGCTCCCGCGCCTTTATGGTGGCCGCCCCGTAGCCCATGCCGCCGTGGGTGACGGTGGGGCCGTCCTCGACGACCAGCACGCGCTTACCTAGGAGCCTCGCCTCGTCGTCGGCGGTGATGACCATGTCTGTCTCCACGATCTGGGCGCGGGGGTTGACGGACTGGACGTTCCTCCTCACCTGCTCGACGCTCCCCGGTGGCGCGGTGTTCACCTTGCTTATCACGACGACGTCAGCCATGCGGACGTTGACCTCGCCGGGGTAGTAGGTCAGCTCGTTCCCGGCCCTGTGTGGGTCTACTATGCAGACGTGGACCCTCGGCCAGTAGAAGGGGTAGTCGTTGTTGCCGCCGTCCCAGACGACGACGTCTGCCTCCTTCTCCGCCTTCTTGATTATGTCGAGGTAGTCGACGCCGGCGTAGACGATGGCGCCGCGCTCTAGGTGGGGCTCGTAGTCCTCGCGCTCCTCGATGGTGCAGTCGTGTTTGTCGAGGTCCTGGAGGGTGGCGAAGCGTTGGACGCGCTGCTTTACTAGGTCGCCGTACGGCATGGGGTGGCGGATGACTACTACCCTCTTGCCCTTCTCCTTGAGGAGGTTGACGAGCCACCTGCTCGTGGGGCTCTTTCCGCTCCCCGTCCTGCTGGCGCAGACGCTGACCACGGGCTTCTTCGACCTGATCATCGTGTCCTTTGGGCCGAGGAGGGTGAAGGTGGCGCCCGAGGCCATGGCGCGGCTCCCCTCGTTCATCAGGTACTGGTGGCTCACGTCGCTGTAGCTGAAGAAGACCTCGTCGACACTTAGGTCTCTGATGAGCTGCTCCAGTTGGGTCTCGGGGTGGATGGGTATCCCCTTCGGGTACCTCTTCCCCGCCAGCTCCGGTGGGTAGGTCCTCTTCTCGATGCCAGCGGAGGCGTCGAGGTCGCTTATCTGGGCGGCTGTGAAGGCGACGACCTCGTAGCCGGGGTTCTCCCGGAGGTAGGTGTTGAAGTTGTGGAAGTCGCGGCCCGCGGCGCCCATGATGATGGCTTTTCTGATCATAACGTTTGATAGAAGGTTAGGGGTCGATAAAAATCTGTCCATACTGGGACACGTCAGTGGGTTATTGTCTCATCTGGGACATCAGGCGAGGCCGAGGAGCGGCCCGAGGACGACGACGCCGGCGAAGACCACGACCCCCATGATCGCCATGATGACGGTCAGCGTCTTGTAGGCGGTCCCGACCTCCATCTTCGTGAAGCCGGAGACGACCCAGAAGAAGCTGTCGTTGACGTGCATCAGTATCATGGCTCCGGCGCAGATGGTCATGGCGGCCATGACGGGGGTGATGCCGAGGGCGGGGAGGAGGGGGCCGATTATGGCAGTGGCTGTGGTCATCGTCACCGTCGTGCCGCCCTGCGCCGTCTTCAGAAGCGCCGCGATTACGAAGATGACGAGCAGGCCGGGGAGGTTGAGGCCCGTGGCGAGGTTTCCGAGGAAGACCCCCACACCCGTGCGCTGGAGGACGAGGGCGAGGACGCTGCCGGAGCCGACGATCATGAGGACGCTTGCCGACTTCGTCACGCCCTCCGAGATCATGTCGTTGATCTCTTTGATGCCCCTGTTGCGGGCGAGGAGGTAGACGGCGAGGACGACGCCGATGGGCAGGGCTATGACTGGGTTGCCGACGAAGTCGATGATAGAGGGCATGGCCGTGCCGAGTGCGCCCCTGAGGATGCTGCGCCCGATGATGAGGGCTGTTGGGATAATGATGATCGCCGAGACGGAGGCCATCCCCGGCAACTTGCCGTACTGGGCGCCGATCTCATCGAGCGTCTTCGCACCCCGGGAGTCGACGTTGAGCTTGTTCCTCCTGCCAAGGTACTCCGCCGCCACGAGCCCGACCACAAGCGCGGGTATCGACGCCGCGAATCCGAGGATGAGAACCTTGCCTATGTCGGCCCCGAGTATGGTTACGGATAGGAGGGGGGCGGAGGGGAAGAGCATCGCGTAGCTGACGAAGGCTCCCGCGGATAGGGTGAGGACGTAGACCATCATGTCGAGGCCCCCGCCCGCCGTTAGGGACTGGAGGAGGGGGGAGAGCATTATGAAGCTCGTGTCGCTGCACTGGACGGGGTAGGCGACTATGTAGCCGATCGCGCCCATGGCGTAGTGGCTCCTCTCCTTGCCAAGGAGGCCGAGGACCGCCTTCGAGATGACGAACACGGCCCCCGTCTGCAGCATGATGACGCCGATTATCAGGGCCGAGACCGTGATGATGGCGGTGTAGCCGAGGACCTTGCTGTAGCCCTCGACGACGATGCCGCCCATGTTCTCCGGCGGGAGCCCGGAAGCTAGGCCGACGGCGAGTGCGACAAAGAAGAGGACGAGGAATGGCTGTATCTTGAACTTGGATGTGAGTATGATGACGGCCGCTATTCCAGCGGCGAAGACCAGGGTGGCAGCTAATCCGTCCAACTCTGGACCTCCGAGCCTCGCCAACCCATCATATCGATGAACTTCAATTTGACTCACCACAGTTACGTAACTAAGGATTGATAAACATAATCACTAAGAAAATAAAGAGAAAGAGTTTAAATGGCTAAGATAATAAGTATATTCGGCTGCCGTCGTGGGCGCGGCCGAAGAAAATGAGGCGTGAGGAATGGACAAGATCGACGAGCAGATAATATCGCTGCTGAAGCGTGACGGGCGCATGGCCCTTGCCGACATCTCCCGGGAGGTTGGGCTTAGCAGCCCGACGATAAAGGACAGAGTGGGGAAGCTCGAGGCCGAGGGGGTAATCCTCGGATACAGGCCCCTGCTCGACTACGCGAAGCTCGGGCTCGGGATGACCGCCTTCGTCGGCCTTACCCTCGACTTCCACACGTGCTGCCAGGGGGACGTCGACGAGGCGCTGAGCAAAATGCCCGAAGTCGTCGAGGGCCACTACACCGACGGGGAGTGGGACATGCTCATCAGGGTCCAGGCGAGGGACCCGGCGGGGCTCATGGCGTTCCTCCAGAGGCTCAACACCGTCCCCGGGATAACGAACAGCCGAACCATAATCAGCCTCGCTAACCCCATCAGGTCAGTCTGAGGCGGGGATGGGCCGCTGGTCTAACTCGTCGACCAGCGCCTTGACCTTCACCCGTATGTCGTCCCTGATCTTCCTGACCTCCTCGATCGGCTTGTCGTGGGGGTCCTCTAGCTTCCACTCTCTTAGCTCTCCGGTGATTATGGGGCAGACGTCGGGGCCGCACCCCATGGTGATTGCGAGGTCGGCGCCCAGGATCGCGTCGGCCGTGAGCTTCTTCGGCTTCTTGCCCCCGATGTCGATTCCCATCTCCTTCAGGGCCTCGACGACGACGGGGTTTACCTGCGCGGCTGGCTGGCTCCCAGCGCTCGTGGCACCGTGTCGTCCGTCGGCGAGGCTGTTGAATATGGCCTCGGCCATCTGGCTCCTTCCGGCGTTGTGGACGCAGATGAACAGGACGTTCACCATGGCTACCGTGTGGGTGTGGGTCATCGCCGAATATAAGGGGGGACCGGGGACCGAGTTTTTCAACCCCCACACCGAATACTTTCCCGATGGAGAGGCTCACCAGGGTCCAGTTCACGAGCCTAGAGAAGGTCCTCTACCCCGCGGCGGGGGTCCGTAAGCTCGACGTCGTGAAGTACTACATCAGGGTGGCTCCGCGGATGCTGCCCTTCCTCGGGGGGAGGGCGCTCGTCGTCACGCGGTACCCGGACGGGGTGGAGGCGGAGGGCTTCTACGGGAAGGACGCCCCCCAGGGGACGCCCGACTGGGTCCGCCTCTTCCACACCTACTCCGAGGCCGCCGGCAGGGATCTCGACTACATAGTCTGCGACGACCTCGACACACTCATCTGGCTCGCCAACCTCGCCGCATTGGAACTCCACATCCCCCTGTCGAGGATCGATAGACCCGATAACCCAGACATCGTCCTCTTCGACCTCGACCCTCAGCCCCCGGCGGGGATGGCGGAGGCGGCGAGGGTGGCCCGCCTGATAAGGGAGAGGCTCAAGGGGAGGGGACTCACGGCGTGGGTGAAGACCTCCGGGAAGAGGGGGCTCCACGTCGCCGCGCCGCTGGATCGGGGAGAGACCTTCGAGGAGACCCGGGCCTACGCCCACAGCGTCGGCGTCGAGCTCGCAAAGGAGACGGGCATAGTCTCCTCGGAGAAGGGGTAGAAGAGGCCGGGGACCATCTACATAGACTACCCCCAGAACGGCCGGGGGAGGACCATGGCGTGCCCATACAGCCTCAGGGCGACCCCAACCGCGACGGTCTCCACCCCCCTGACGTGGGAGGAGCTCGACGCGATACGCCCCGAGTCGGACCGCAGGATAAAGGTAGACAAGTACGTCCAGATCCTCGGGGTGGACCCCCTCTACTTCCAGAGCAGCTACATACTCGGCCCCGACAAGGCGGGGGACGCCTACGGGCTCCTCTACTCGGCGCTTGAGAAGAGGGGGATGGCCGGGGTGGGCCGCTACACGATGCGGACGAAGGAGTACCCCGTCCTCATACACGCCTACAGGGGCGCACTCATACTAACAACACTCCGCTACCCGAACGAGGTCATAGACCCCGGCGCCGTCAAGGACATAAAGGAGCTCAAGCAGCCGGGCAAGAAGGAGCTGGAGCTCGCCTTCAAGATACTCGACAACCTCACCGGCGAGTTCGACATCACCGAGTACAGGGACACGTACAGGGAGAACGTGGAGAAGCTGATCAAGAAGAAGCTGAAGGGCGAGACCATCAGGGTCGAGAGGCCGGAGAAGAGGGAGGAGGTGAGGGAGCTGATGGTGGCCCTGGAGCAGACCCTCGAGCAGATGAAGAAGGGATGAATTACAGGCCGATGCTCGCGGAGCCCACCGACGCCCCCTTCGGTGGCCCAGGGTGGCTCTTCGAGGTCAAGTGGGACGGCATACGCGCCATAGCCCACGTCGGGGAGACCCTCAGTATCCTGACGCGGAACGACAACGACATCACCCGCAAGTTTCCCGAGCTAGCCGAGCTCCCGAGGCTGGCCTCGAACGTCGTCGTCGACGGCGAGATAGTGGTCATGAAGGGGGGTAGGCCCGACTTCCAGGCGGTCGCCAAGCGGGTCCAGGCGTCCAAGCGGGGGGACATAGAGCGGGAGGCGCGTGAGTCGCCCTGCACCTACGTCGTATTCGACGTCCTGGAGAAGGACGGGGAGCCCCTGACGGGGAGGCCGCTGAGTGAGAGGAAGGCGATCCTCAGGGAGTCGCTAAGAGACGGCGAACACGTCGTCGTCTCAAGTTACGTCGTCGGGGAGGGGGAGGCATACTACGAGGCCGCCGTCGCCAGGGGGCTCGAGGGCGTCGTGGCGAAGAGGCTGGACAGCCCCTACCGCGCGGGGGAGAGGAGCAGGGAGTGGCTCAAGGTGAAGAGGGTGAGGACGGTGGACTGCGTCGTCGTCGGCTACACGAGGGGCACCGGGAACAGGGCGGACACCTTCGGGGCGCTCCTGCTGGGGCTCTACGATGGCGATAAACTAACATTCGTCGGCAGGGTCGGCACAGGGTTCACGGACAAGTCACTCCGCGAACTCCTCGCCGCCTTCCGCCCCTACGAGACGGCGGAGCAGCAGGCCGAGGCCCCCGACGTCCCCGCCGGATCGACTTGGCTCAGGCCCGGTGTCGTCGCCGAGGTTGGGTACCAGAACCTCACGGACGACGACCGGCTGCGCGCCCCCCGCTTCCTCCGACTCAGAACCGATAAAGCCCCCCGCGACTGCACGATAGCACAGGTGAGGCCGGTGACCCTCGAAGAGTACAACGCGAAGAGGAACTTCTCCAAGAGCCCCGAGCCCGTGGGGGAGGGGACGAAGCCGAAGGGGGGCAGCTACGTGGTCCAGGAGCACCACGCGCGCCACCTCCACTGGGACCTCCGCCTTGAGCGCGACGGCGTGCTGAAGAGCTGGGCGGTGCCTAAGGGGCCGCCCGAGAAGCCGGGGGAGAGGCGGCTCGCCGTCGCGGTGGAGGACCACCCCCTCGACTACGGCGGCTTCGAGGGCACAATCCCCGAGGGGGAGTACGGCGCCGGCACCGTCAAGATATGGGACAGGGGCACATACGAGGCCGGGGAGTGGGGCGAGGAGAAGATAGAGTTCACCGTCCACGGCGAGCGGCTCAGCGGCCCCTACGAGCTCGTCCGCTTCAGGAAGGCGGGGGAGAAGAATTGGCTCCTCTTCAAGAAGCGGGAGTAGCCTACCTCGGCACGATGGGGTGGAGCTACAGGTTCTGGGTGGGCAAGCTCTACCCCGAGGGGACGAAACCCACTGAGTACCTAACCGAGTACGCCAAGAGGATGAACTCCGTCGAGGTCGACGCCACCTTCTACAGGATACCCAGCGTCTCCACGGTGGAGGCGTGGAGGGACGCCGTCCCGGAGGGGTTCCGATTCGCGGCCAAGTTCCCCCAGACGGTCACCCACGCCCCCGGCCTCGCCTACGACGCGGAGAGGCTCGAAGTCTTCCTCCGCCACATCGAAGCCCTCGGCGGGAAGCTGGGGCCCCTCCTCCTCCAGTTCCCGCCCTTCCTCAAGCCCGCCCACCCCGCCCTCGACGACCTCCTCGAAAAACTCCCCAAGAAGAGGCTCGTCGCCGCCGAGTTCAGGAACAGGCGGTGGTTCACCGAGGAGACGTACAAGCTGCTCGGGGACCACGGCGTCGCCCTAGCCTCGACGAACAGGCCGGGGGCGCCTGAGGTCGACACGGCGGGCTTCGCCTACATCCGCTGGGAGGGGGACAGGAAGGCGGTGGACGCCGAGAGGGGGGAGGCCCAGGTCGCCAGGGGCGCCGAGACAGCCGCGTGGGCCGCCAAGGTGAGGAGGCACCTCGAGTCGGGGCGCGACGTCTACGGATACTTCAGCAAGTTCTACTCGGGGTACCCGCCCTCCGACGTCGAGGCACTCAGGGAGCATCTAGCCTAGCCCCACCGGCGTGGGGGCCTCGGTTTATCTGACCTGCGCCGCCTACTCGTAGAAGTCGGGGTGGGGCGCCCACTCGGGGTAGTCCACCTTCTTGAGGAGGGGCTTGTTCTTCGGCCACATGGGCCTCTGGAGGTAGGTGTAGCACTCGTTTCGGCTCTGCTGGAGGGTGTTGTGGAGCTTGGTCGTCCTCCGGTACTCGCGTAGCTCGTCTACGTCGATGACGGCGCCTATGGTCATCTGGCGCCCCCTCGCGGCGACGGCGATTGGCCTGCCCATGAAGTCAACTATCATGCTGTTCCCGTACTTCGCCTCGTTCGCGTTAACCCCGTATACCATGTTCTCTATGCTCCGCATCTTGTTCACCACCGTGTACCAGTCGTAGGGGTCGAACATCAGCTCCTGCGGGTAAGGCGGGAAGACGGTGGGCTTCATTATGACCTCCGCCCCGTTGAAGGCGAGCTGCCTCGCCACCTCGGGGAAGAACTGGTCGTAGCAGACCATGCAGGCGAGGTTGCCGAGCTCCGTCTTCGCCACGGGGAAGAGGGGGGCCTTGTAGTCGTCGAGGACGTCGTGTGGGCTCGTCGTCAGCTCGAGGGGTATCCACGGGTTGATCTTTCGGTACTTGAGTATTATCTTGCCCCTGGGGTTCATGATGAAGGCGGTGTTGAAGTAGTAGTCGGGGAACTCGGGGTCCCTCTCGTGGAGCGAGGCGGAGACGTATGTGCCCCACTGCTTCGCCTTAGTGGCTATTGCGTCCGTCTCTGGCCCTGGCATCTCTATCGCCGATGCGACGCGTGCCTTCTGGTCCTGCTTGGGGTCCGCCTCGTCGTACTCGTGGCGGAGTATGTTCTCGGGGAAGACGGTGAGCTTGACGGGGATGGTCTCCTGCCAGGTCTCGAGGCTCTGGAAGCTGGCGAGGACCCTTGCTAGGTTTATCTTCCTTCGCTCGTCGATGTCGGGGACCTCCTCGGGGTTCACCCTCATGTACTGGACGATGGCGGCGCTGTACCTGTTGACCATGCTGACAACCTTCGATGCTCTCCACGCCGCGGGTGGCCATTATTAATTTAGCGGCATGGATGTCATGGAAAAGGGGTTTAATGCCCCAAACGGTGCATTGCTACGCCGTGAGCATCTTGAAGCCCAGACCCGTCCCCTTCCCCTGCTCGAAGGCGAGGTGGATGATGAGCGCCGTCATGGGCTCAAGGTAGCGCGCCGACCTGAGGGGGCCGCAGTCGAGGGGCTCGAAGCCTATGTCCGAGGCGAGCCTCATCACCGTCTCCTTGGCGGCCTTGTCGTCGCCCGCTATGAACGCCGTGAGCTTCTCCGCGCCGAGGGCGCCCGTCGGCATGTTGACGGCGAAGACCGTGTTGAAGGCCTTAACGACCCTCGCCTTCGGGAGGAGCCTCTGGGTCTCCTCGCCAGCGGAGGTGGTGAAGCCGAGGGCGAGGCCGCCCTGGGCGAGCGGGTTCATCACGTCGATGAGGGGTTTGCCGTCCGCGGCTGCCCCGATCGCGGCCGCGGCGTTCCCCGCCTCCGAGTAGGGGACGGCGAGGATTACGACCTCGCCCCACGAGGCCGCCGCCTTCACGGGCTCCTTCGGGTCCCTGTGGCCGAACTTTACCTCATGGCCCGCCTTCGTGAGCCCCGTCGAGAGCGCGTTGCCTACGTGTCCCTTGCCGATGATTCCTATCCTCATGTTTGACTGATGTGAAATTTTAGTGATAAACGTTACCCGCGGGGCGTCGAAAGTTTCTTCCCCCAGCCCATGGCGGATAAGCCCAAGGTGTCCACGGTGACCAGGAGCAGGATGAAGAGGGACGACCAGCAGTGGGTCCTGGACTGGATCGTTAAGACGACGGGCAGGGTGCAGAACCTCGCCAACGACGAGAGGGACCTACCCAAGGAGGTAAAATCGTACAGGATGATTCCGCGCGTCCTCTACAAGGAGGCCCGCCACATAGAGGGGATAGCGAAGGCCGCCGAGGCCGCGGGCCACACCGACACGGCGCGCCAGCTCTACCGCCGCGCGAGCCAGGTCTACCACGAGGCCCAGCACAGCATCTTCGAGGACGACAACAAGGAGAAGATATTCCTCCACGGCAAGCACATCGAGTGCGCCGACAAGGTGGCGGGTTATGCCGACTACCCCGTGGAGAAGGTGGAGATACCCTGGGAGGGCGTCCAGATCCAGGGACGCTTCCACCTGCTCCGGGACAAACGGAAAGCCCCCGTGGTCCTCTTCCTCCCGGGCATGGACATGACGAAGGAGGCGTTCCCCAACCCCCTCGCCAACCCCTTCCTCCGCCGCGGCATGCACGTCCTCTCAATCGACGGCCCCGGGCAGGGCATGAGCAACATCCGCAAGATCAGGGTCAGCGACGACAACTACGAGAGGGCGGCCATGGCGGCCATCGACTGGCTCGTGGCACGCCCCGAGGTCGACCCGACGCAGATAGTCATCTCGGGCATCAGCTTCGGCTGCCACTGGGGAGTACGAACGGCCGCCATCGACAAGCGCGTCCGCGCCCTCGCCACCACCTACGCCGTCGTCGGCCCCAAGAAGGCCATCTTCGGCGAGGCCTCCCCCCGCTTCAAGCAGATGTTCATGTACATGGCGGGCCTCAGCGACGAGGAAGAGTTCGACGCCATGGCGGAGAGGATGGACACCGCCGGCTACGCCGAGAGGATCAATTGCCCCACCCTGCTCACCATGGGGGAGTACGACCCGCTCTGCCACCTAGAAGCAGCCGTCGACTTCTTCGACGAGCTCAGCTGCCCCAAGGAGCTATGGGTGCTGGAGAACGAGTTCCACCGCATAAGCCTACGCGAGGGCATCGGCGGAATCGAGATCTACCCGTACATAGCCGACTGGCTGCGCGACGAACTCGACGGCAAACACCCAAAGGGCCTAAACAAGACGATCCTCATTAAGCAGAAGAGCGGCGCGGGCCCCTACGATGCGTCCACCGACTCGCTGAGCCTGCCACGCTAAGCCTTCACCGTGTAGAGCTTGGCGCGCGCCACGCTCCCCACCTCTTCGAGGAGCCCCATCTTGGCGAGGCAGTAGACGACCCTGCGGGCGAGTGTGATCCTCAGCCCCGTGGTCTTGCTCAGCTGCCGCGCGGTGAATGCGCCGCGCATGTCCGGTATAAACTTCAGGTAGTCCTCGGGCTTCTCGAAGACAGTGCTGCCCACCACCTTGACGAGGTGCCTCTCCGTCACCGTGTAGCGGATCCTCCTCTTCCCCCTCCACCTGACTGCCTGCCTCTCCTCCGAGTGGACGAGCAGCACCTCAAGCGAGAAGTTCGGATCAAGCGGCAGCGTGGGGCAGTAGACGAGTTCGTTGAAGACCTCCTCGACCCGCCCCACCCGGGGGGAGACGCGGCGCTGCCTCTTGCCGTCGACCTCCCTGATGACCCACCGCCTCTCGGGGACGGGGTGGACGAGCCTGACCCTGTATCCCTTGAGGAGCCGGGCGAGCTTCGCCCTGATCTGGGGGAAGTTCCCCGTCTGGACCTCTATGAGCTGGTCCCCCCGTATCAGGTCCGCCCTGTACCCCCAGACCGTCCCCTCCACGAGGTCCCCCGGCCTCCTGAGCCACTCCTTCAACTCGGCGTGGAGGCCCCTCTCAGGCATGGATACACCACAAGCACCTACACAATATAACTGATGAGGCCGATGACCCGAAGCTCGAATGGGTTACCGCACCCACCTCAATCCCTTAATATACTCCAGATCCGAAACATAATCGAACGAAACGATGACAACACAGGTCACCCTCGAAACCCTGGACGAGAAACTCGACAGGATCGAGATGAGACTGGGAATCCTTGAGGAGGTCTTCGAGGAGGTGATCATCGAAGCCATGCCCAGCGCAAGACTGAGCAAGGAAAAGATCAAGGAGATCAAAGACTCAATACAGGAGATGAAATCCGGAAAGTACGCCACCCTCGAGGAACTGAGGCGTGCCTAATTATCAAGTCCTCGCCCACCACCGCGTGCTAAACTACATCAAAGACGTTAAGATAGAAAACGAGAAAACCCGCATAAAGGAGGCGATAGAGAGCCTCGCGGACTACCCCTTCTCGCTGAGAAACATGGACGTTGAGAAGATGAAGGGGCGGGAAAAGACGTTCAGGATAAGGGTCGGCGACCACAGGATACTGTTCTCGGTAGATAAACGGATCGAGTCGTATACGTCACCGAGATAAATAAGCGGAAAAACGTCTACAATGGCAAAGACTAGGGCGATCCCCCCCTTCGAAAAAAAATTTATTTCATAAGTATCGCCGGGCGTAAGAAAACAGGATGTGGGCTACTTCTCGAGCCCGCTCATCTTCCTGATCTGTCTGCCGACCCTCTCGATCTCCAGCGCGTCGACCTCGTCCATGAGGGCCTTGAAGTGCTTCGACCCGTCCCTGTACTCGGCCATCCAGTCCCTCGCGAACTTGCCGCTCTGGACGTCCTTGAGCACCTTCCTCATGTTCTCCTCGACGCGGTCGTCGACGATGACGGGGCCGACGGTGAGGCCTCCCCACTTCGCCGTGTCGCTCACGGCGCGGTACATCCCGCCTATCCCCGCCTTGTAGATCAGGTCGACTATCAGCTTCAGCTCGTTGCAGACCTCGAAGTAGGCCAGCTCCGGCGGGTAGCCCGCCTCGACCAGCACCTTGAAGCCGCGCCTGATCAGCTGGTCTGCGCCTCCGCATAGGACGGCCTGCTCGCCGAAGAGGTCCTCCTCGGTCTCGTCCTTGAACGAGGTCTCCAAGACGCCGGCCTTGCCGCTGCCCAGCGCCTTCGCGAGGGCGAGCGCCGTCTGCAGGGCCTTCCCTGAGGCGTCCTGGTGGACGCTGACGAGCGCCGGGACTCCGAAGCCCGCCTCGTACTGGCGGCGTAGCTCCGCGCCGGGGCTCTTCGGGGCGACCATGATTACGTCGACGTCCTTCGGCGGCGTGATGGCGCCGTAGAGTATGTTGAAGCCGTGGGCGAACTGGAGGGTCTTCCCCTTCTTCATGGCGAGGGCGACCTCCTCCTTCCACACCGTGGGCTGCGCCATGTCGGGCACGAGCATCAGGACGACGTCGCCCTTCTGAGCCGCCTCGAGGACCGTCATCACGTTGACGCCGTCCTCCTGGGCGCGCTTCCAGCTCTTCCCCCCGGGGCGGAGGCCGACTACGACGTTGACCCCGCTGTCCTTCATGTTGAGGGCCTGCGCCCTGCCCTGGCTGCCGTAGCCGATGACGGCCACGGTCTTCCCCTTCAGAACCTTGTCGTCTATGTCCCTATCGTGGTATACCTTCACCATAGCTTTCACTTCTCCAGCCTCAGCCGCCCCTTCTCTATGGCGGTGACTCCCGTCCTCGACACCTCCTCGACCCCTATGGGCTCGACGGCCTCGAGGAACGCGTCTATCTCCTCAGACTCACCCGTGACCTCGGCTATAAGGTTGTCCGGCTCGATGTTGAGGATGAGGCCGTGGTAGTCGTTCACCAGCTTCAGGGCCTCCTCCCGGGCCATCGGGTCCGTCGTCGTGAGCTTCACGAGCGCCAGCTCCCGGTTCACGGTGCGGAGCGGGTCGAGGCGCTTCACCTCTATCACGTCCACCATCTTGTCGAGCTGCTCAACCACCTGGTTGACGCCGCGGGCGTCCGCCTGCACGACGATGGTTATGCGGACCGTGTCGTCGTCGAGCACCGTCCCCGCCGTTATGCTGTGGATGTTGAAGTTCTTCCGCCGGAACATGTTGCTTATGTTGAACAGCACACCCGGCCTGTTCTCGACGAGGAACGCGACGACGTGCATCTCGCTCATGTCTATGCCTCCAGGAGCGCGTCCTTAAGCCCCGCGCCGGGCGGCACTATCGGGTACACGTTCTCCTCCGGGTCAATCGGGACGTCTATCACCGTGGAGACGTCGCTCTTTATCGCCCTCCTCACGGCGGCCTCGAAGGCCTCCAGGGTGTCGACCCTGACCCCCTCGGCGCCGTACGCCTCGGCGAGCTTCACCATGTCCGGGTTCCCCTTCAGCTTCACCGCCGAGTAGCGGTGGTCGAAGAAGAGGCGCTGCCACTGGGCGACCATGCCGAGCATCTTGTTGTTGAGCACGACCACCACGACCGGGAGCTCCTCCTCGACGCTCGTCGCCATGCTGTTCTCGGTCATGCCGAAGCTGCCGTCGCCGGCTATGTCGACGACGGGGACGTCTGGCCTCGCGGCCTTGACGCCTATCGCGGCGGGGAAGCCCCAGCCCATCGTGCCGAGGCCGCCGCTCGTGAAGAAGGTGCGTGGGTCGTAGGCGTCGTAGTGGAGCGCGGCCCACATCTGGCACTGGCCGACCTCGGTGGTGACTATCGTCTCGCGGGGCAGCGTCTTCCGGAGCGCCTTGACGACGTCGGGGGCCCTTAGGTAGCCCTCCTTGTGCCCGTTGCCGTTCCCGTTGACCTGGCAGCGGAACTCCGCCACCTTCTTGCTCCACTGGCTGCTCGCCTCGCCGCCGGCGCGGAGCTTGCTCACGTTGTAGAGGAGGCCGCGCAGGGCGAGGCCCGCGTCCCCCACCACACGTGTGACTGTCTCGACGTTCTTGTCTATCTCGCTCTTATCGATGTCGAGGTGGATTATCTTCGCGTTGGGGGCGAAGCCCTTCACCGCCCCCGTCGTCCTGTCGCTGAGGCGCGCCCCCACTATGAGGAGGACGTCCGCCTCGGGGACTATGTTGTTCGCCGCCTGCGTGCCGTGCATCCCGCACAGGCCGAGGCTCAGCGGGTGGTCCGCGGGGAAGGCGCCCTTGCCCATCAGGGTCGTCGCCGTCGGCGCCATCAGGTACTCGCTCAGGGCGACGAGCTCCCGGGTCGAACCCGAGTTGATCACGCCGCCACCCGCCACGACGACCGGCCTCTGGGCCTTGGCGAGGAGCGTCGCCGCCCACTCGACCTCCCGTGGGTCGGGTTGGTAGTTGGGGTGGTAGCCCCTCAGCTTGACCGTCTCGGGGAAGGTGATGTCCTCGACGTCCGTGGTCACGTCCTTGGGCAGGTCGACGAGGACGGCGCCCTTGCGCCCGCTCGACGCTATCTGGAAGGCCGCCTTGACCGCCCTCGGTATGTCGGACGCCTTCCTGACCTGCATGTTGTACTTGGTCACGGAGGCGCTGCAGCCGATGATGTCGACCTCCTGGAAGGCGTCGGTGCCGATGACGGCGCGTGTCACCTGACCCGTGAATGCGACGACGGCACTCGAGTCAATGTTGGCCGTCGCGACGCCGGTTACGAGGTTCGTCGCCCCCGGACCCGAGGTCGCGAGGCAGACCCCGACGCCCCCCGTGGCCCGGGCGTAGCCGTCCGCCATGTGCGCCGCCCCCTGCTCGTGCCGCGCGAGGATGAAACGGAAGTCCCCGTTCAGTATCTCGTCGCAGAGCGGGATGACGACCCCGCCGGGGAGCCCGAAGACGTGCTTTACGCCCTCCAACTCAAGGGACTTCACGAATGCCTTTGTGCCAGCCATCTCAACCATACGCGTACGCCTCCAAACAGCAGAATCGGGAACCAAGCCGGGCCTGGCCCTTTGAGGAACTCATTATAAACCGTGGATACTTCGCTGGGGCAAAGCTACCGGATAAAGCGATACCCCATCTACGCCACCCTCCACTCGGCGGCCATGATAAAGCGATACCCCATGACACCAATCTCCAAACGGTATGTAGGGGGAAGAGCGGCGGCACCGAATAAAAGGTTTGTGAAAGTAATTACAGTACACACAGGGCGGCTGCGTTACCCTTAACACCCCCCTTGGACCGAGTGTACACAGATGAGTTGAGCCCATTGAGTAAGATGACGCACCTCGAATGCTCAAAGTGTGGCACGCGCCACGACGCGGAACAGGTCCAGACGGTCTGCAAGAAGTGCGGGAAACCGCTCTTCGCCAGGTACGATCTGGAGGCGGCGAAGGAGACGCTCACGAGGCGGGAGCTCGTTGGCAGGGTCGCCTCGATGTGGAGGTACAGGGAGATTCTCCCCGTGAGGAGGCCGGAGAACGTCGTCACCCTCGGGGAGGGGTGGACCCCCCTCACGCCGACGCCGCGGCTCGGCGAGTCGCTGGGGCTGAAGAACCTGATAGTCAAGGACGAGGGGATAATCCCCACGGGCAGCTTCAAGGCGAGGGGCCTCTCAGCGGCGATCAGTAAGGCGAAGGAGCTCGGCGTGAAGCGTGTCGCCCTGCCCTCCGCGGGGAACGCCGCGGGGGCGATGGCCGCCTACGGGGCGCGCGCCGGCCTCGAGGTCTACGTCTTCATGCCCGAGGACGCCCCCAAGGTCAACGCCGTCGAGTCCGACGTCGTAGGCGCCAAGGTCGTCTTCGTCAAGGGCCTGATCAGCGACGCCGGCAAGCTCGTCAAGGACGGAATACCGGAGATGGGCTGGTTCAGCGTCGCCACCCTCGGCGAGCCCTACAGGGTCGAGGGCAAGAAGACGATGGGCCTCGAGGTCGCGGAGCAGCTCGACTGGAAGCTCCCAGACGTCATCATCTACCCCACGGGCGGTGGCACCGGCATAATCGGCATGTGGAAGGTCTTCGACGAGCTGGAGGAGATGGGCTGGATCGGCGGCGAGCGCCCGCGCATGGTTAGCGTCCAGGCCGAGGGCTGCAGCCCCATCGTTAAAGCCTATAAAGAGGGGAAGGAGGAGAGCGAGTTCTTCGAGAACGCCCACACGGTCGCCGCGGGGCTGCGCGTCCCGAAGGCGCTGGGCGACTTCCTCATACTAAAGGCGGTACGGGAGAGCAGGGGCACCGCGATCGCCGTCAGCGACGAGGAACTCATGGCGGACGTCCGCCTCGTGAGCCGCCTCGAGGGCATATTCGCGTGCCCCGAGGGCGCCGCCACCATCTCCGCCCTGAGGAAGATGGTCGAGGCCGGCGAGGTCGACAGGGACGAGCACGTCGTCCTCTTCAACACGGGATCGGGCCTGAAGTACACGGACCTCTTCACCGTGGAGGCCCTCGTGGCCGACCCCAAGAAGCCGTTCGACTACAAGTCCCTCAGGTAGCAAGGCTTATCCCGACCGGGGGACACCCCTGACGCCGATCGAGATGGGCGTGGTCACGGTCTTCGCCCCCGGGCACCTGACGGGGCTCTTCCAGATTTGCGACCAGGACGCCGACCCCCTGCTCAGGGGGGCACGCGGATCGGGGGTCAGCCTCGACATCGGCGTCTACACCACCGTAACGGCGGAGCCAGCGAAGGAGACGACCTGGAGCATAAGGATGAACGGGGCGCAGACCGGCGAGGCCTTCGTCTCCGAGAACGTCCTCTCGAAGTTCAGCAAACTCATATCCCCACATTCGATTGCGGTGGAGCATCAGGTCGAGACACCGCTGGTCGCCGGGTTCGGCAGCAGCGGCGGGGGCGCGCTCAGCCTCGCCCTCGCTCTGAACGAGGCCACAGGCGCCGGACTGACGAGGATCGAGGCCGCCCAGATAGCCCACGTCGCCGAGATAGAGTGCAGGACCGGACTCGGCAGCGTCTTCGCCTCGGTCCGCGGCGGCTTCGGCATCCTCACGAAGCCGGGCGCCCCCGGGATAGGCGAAGCCGTCTCGTACCCTGACACTGAGAGGCTACGCGTCGTCTACCTCCACTTCGGCCCTATCCCGACTCGGGAGGCGCTGGCCAACCCGTCCCTGAGGACGAAGATCAACGAGATGGGCGGCCTATTCGTCGACGAGCTCAGCCGTGAGCCGACACCGGAGAGGTTCATGAGGTTCAGCCGCCGATTCACCGAGCACGTCGGCCTCGTCACGCCAAGGCTAAGGGCCGTGTTCGACAAGATGGACGCGGCGGATTACCCGTTCACCATGGCGATGTTCGGGGAGGTCGCCTTCGGCGTCATGGAGAGGACGAGGGCGGAGGAGGCGGCCGGCCTGCTCGAAGCATCATTCCCAAGTTGCGAGGCCGTCGTCGTGGGAATAGACGAAGAGGGCGCAAGGGTGACCCCTTAGAACCCGTGGAGAAATCGGTCGCTCTAGAGGCTGGGCTGCTCGTTGGGGAGCTGCACGGGTATCAGGTGCTCGGTCACGTAGTGTATCATCTGCGGGGGGCGCGGCACCCTCGCCGCCATCTCCATGAAGTGGTCGTAGCTGCGGGCGTCGAAGAGCCAGCAGTAGTTCCACTTCTGGTTCATTGAGCCGTGGATGCCCATGTACTCTACACCCGACTCCTGACACGCCTTCTGCATGCGCTTGTCGTGCTCCTTCAGCTCCTTCCTGCTGCCCACCCAGTCGAAGTAGAGGAGTATCTTCATACCCTTTCTCCCGTAAGCGTTTGCCATTACTCTTATATCGTTATCGTTTTCCGGCTCCCTGGGAGCCCGCGACCATCATCAAAACGATTATTACCGGCGTGCTGACCCTTCAATTGTCTAGAGTGAACTATTATGTACAACGAGGATGTTCTCAACACGGCGACGATTGAGGGCATGCTCGCGGCGCCGGGCGTAAAGTGGCACCGCGACCCCCCAGACGTCATCGGCATGTGGCTCGCAGACCCCGACTTCCCGACCGCCCCCTTCATCAAGAAGGCGCTCATCAACGCCGTCCAGGACGAGGACCTGCTCTACGGGACCGACGTCAAGGCCAGAGAGGCCATGGCGGACAGGGTCAACAGGAAGAACGGCTTCAAGCTGACCAAGGACGACATCTACGTCACGCAGGGCGTCATCCCCGCGATGTGGCTCGCCATACAGAACAGCGGCGCGAAGCCCGGAGACGAGATAGTAGTCAACGACCCCATGTACTACCCATTCTTCACAGCCGTCGAGACCTGCCACATGAAGCCGGCCTACTGGAAGCTCCACGAGGAGGATGGCTACAAGTTCGACATCGAGGAGCTCAAGAAGGTCGTGAACAAGAAGACCAAGCTCATCTTCGTCTGCAACCCCCACAACCCGACCGGCCGCGTGATGACCAAGGAGGAGCTCAAGGGGATCGCCGACGTCGCCGTCGACAACAAGATCAACGTCATGGTCGACGAGCTCTGGGACGACATCGTCTTCGACGACAGGAAGCACGTCAGCCTCGCGACCCTGGGCCCCGAGATCGCGGACCTCACCATCACGAGCTGGGGCATCAGCAAGACGTGGGGCCTCCCCGGCCTCCAGTGCGGCTACATGGGCGTCACCAACAAGGCGATGCTGGCGAGCTGCCAGAAGCTCGCGAAGGGCGTGCTACGCGGCACGACCACGCTCAGCCTCGCAGCCGCCCAGTCCGCCCTCGACAGGCACAGCGAGTACTGGATAAGGGACATCATGAAGCTGCTCCACAAGGTGAGGGGCATAGCCACCAAGAGGTTCACGGAGATGGGCTGCGCCGTCCCCGAGCTACAGGGCACCTACCTCCTCTTCCCGAGGTTCAACTTCAAGATGACCCACGATGAGCTCGCCAAGCTCATGCAGGAGAAGGCGAAGGTCGGCCTCGGCACGGGCACCGAGTTCGGCCCCGAGGGCGAGATGCACATGAGGATGACCATCGCCACCAGCGAGTCCATCCTCGGCGAGGCCCTCGACAGGATCGAGAAGTCCCTCAAGACCACCAAGAAGAAGTAGGGCCGCCGATAGGCTCTATTCATTTTTCAGATCCTTCAACTAGTCGACACTAGGCAGGTTGTTTAATTTCTAGAATATCGTTTTAGAAAGTAAAGGGGCTAGTTCCTGCGGATGCTTCTGACGAGGCCCCTGCTCTTCTGGCCCGCCTTCGTGACGCTGCGGGCGGCCCTTCCCCTCTGGCCCTTGTTGGTCTGCTTGGGCTTCGGGACCTTGATCTCGTTCTCCTTGGCGGACTTTATGTACTCCTTGAGGATCTCGACGTTCTCCTCGTGTGTCGACTTCCTGCGGAGGTCCACCGGGATGCCGAGGATCTGTGCCTCGCCCGGGTTCAGGCCGGCTGCCTGTACCTCGGCGACGCTGAAGCCTCGCCCCTCCCGGGCGTCGGAGGTTCGGAAGACCATCGGTGATATGAAGCGGGACATCTGGGTCACCTGTAGCTCTTCTGCTTCCGCCTGCGGGCGCCTGGGCCGCCGAACTTCTTCGGCTCCTTCCTGCGGGCGTCGCCGCTGAGCATCGTGCGGTCGTGCTCCATGAACGTGCTCTTGAGCCTCTTGCTCTTCGTGTACTTTACGAGCCCCTGCGCGAGGCCCATCCGCGCGGCCTCCGCCTGACCGAGCGGGCCCCCGCCCGCGACCTCGATGCTTACGTCGACCTTCGACGCCACGTCGCCGGCGATGAGTATGGGCTCCAGGATCATCTCCCGAGCCATGATCGGCTGGTGGAGGTGGATTGGTATGTTGTTGATCCTGACCCTACCCTTCCCCTCGGTGACGGCGACGCGGGCCTTGGCGGTCTTCCGCTTACCCGTGGACAGGACCGGCTTCTTCTTCGGTGGTGCTGACAATTTACTCTACTCCCATCTTGTTCCAGCCGATGCTCTCGGCTAGTTCGCCGACCGTCACGAACCTGTGGTTGAGGTTGCTGCTGTGGCACTCGGGCATCTTCTCTTTCTCCGCCTTCTCGAACTCGTCTGGGACGCCGATGTGGACGTGCAGCCTCTTGTAGGCGGCCTCGCCCTTCGGTATCCTGTAGGGGAGCATCCCGCGGACGGTCCTGCGGACGATCTCGTGGGGCCTCCTGTGGTGGATGGGGCCCTTGCCGAAGCCGCCGACCTTGATGAACTCCTTCCACTCATCGATCAGCTTATTTCTGCTGCCGGATATGACTACGTTCTGCGCGTTCACTAGCTCTATTGTTTCGCCGGTCAGGAGCCTCTTGGCCAGGATGCTCGCCATCCTCCCCAGTATGAGGCCGTCGGCGTCTATGACTGTCCTCGTGCCCATCGCTTGTTCAACCTATTCATCGGCTCAGGATGCCTGATGCACCCTGCCTACATCGCGTCTGATATTATAAAGGTTTTCCAAGTGTTGATGCTCGCGTCTGGGCGGTGATGGTCGCGGATATGTGGGACAGAAGGGGGGCTAGGTGGCCCAGGAGTAGTTGCTGAACTCGATGGAGTCGATGATCTTGGCCCTGATGTCCTCGTCTTGGCACTCCTGGCTGTACATTATGAAGCCGTCGAAGGCGAAGATGTGGTTCTTCCCCCGCCTGTAGACGATGCGTGGCTTCGCCGTCTCGACGAGTTGGAGGAACTCCTCCCTGCGGAACTTGAGCCTGTAGCTGCTCGCCTGGCTCTCGCTGGCCGCCGTCGCCGCTTCCATATCATCCACCTGGTTTTATGTGGGGTTCTGAGGCTATAGAGCTTGGCGACGTAGGAAACATAGGCTATATAGTGGTCGAGGTGCGGGCTCACGTATGGGGTTGGGATCGGAATGACGACGGCCGTTTAACGGAGCTGGGGGGTGAAGACGACCTTGCAGCCGACGCGGCTCTTCGCGGCCTCGAATGCCTCCGCTGCCTTCTCGAGGGGGAGTCTGTGGGTTATGAGCGTCTCGACTTTGACTGCGCCGCTCCTCGCCAAACTGATGGACTGGTCGAAGTTCTCCGGCTTGGCGTCGTAGGCGCCGCTGAGGGTTATCTCCCTGCGGACGACCTGGGTCAGGGGGACCTCGACGGGCCTCCCGAAGATGCCTATGACGGTGACCCTGCCGCGTTTTTTCACTATCTGTGTGGCCTGGGCGACGGCGGGGGGCGCCCCGGTGGCGACGAAGGCGATGTCGGCTCCGCGGCCCCCCGTCCTCTCGGCGACGATCTTGGCTAGGTCCTCCCTCTCGACGTTCACCGTCTCAAACCCGAGCCCCTCGGCTATCTTGAAGCGCTCGGTATCGACGTTCACACCGGTGACTATCACCTCGGCGCCCGCGAGGCGGAAGAGCTGGGCGCTGAATAGGCCGATGGGGCCGCAGCCCTGGACGACGGCGAGGTCGCCGAGCCTTATGGGGGTGCAGTCCTTGACGAAGTGGAGGGCGTTGCTCAGCGGCTCTATGAGGGCTCCGGCCTCGTAGCTCAGCTCCTCGGGTAGGCGGTGGAGGAGCTTGTAGGGGACTGCGATGTACTCGGCCATGCCGCCGTCGACGTGTATGCCGAAGAGTGTGGAGGCGTCGCAGAGGTTCTCCTGCCCCGAGCGGCAGTAGGCGCAGGCGCCGCATGCCTTGACGGACTCGGCGAGGACCCTGTCGCCGACGGCGTAGCCCTTCACCTGTGGTCCCGCCTCCACGATCCTCCCCGAGAACTCGTGGCCCATGACGACTGGGAGCCTCATCTTGGAGTAGGCGGGGGTGTAGTCGTAGATGCCGAGGTCGCTGCCACAGATGGCAGCCGCCTTCACCTCGATGAGGACCTCATCGGGGGCGATTTTGGGCTTTGGGACCTCGGCGAACTCGACGCCGGGGGCGGGCTTGCTCTTCACGACTGCGCGCATGGTTTCACTGCTGGGAAGGTAGCTTAGGGGAGGTTTAACGCTTCGGGGGCTAGCTTATCCAGCGGGTCTTCAGGCCCTCGATTTCGCCGAAGTGGGGATCGTCGGAGACGATCGGGCACCCCTCGCGGATCGCTATCGCGGCGATGATGGAGTCGGCTAGCGAGAAGCCGTGGCCGTGTCTCAGCTCGGCCCCCCTGACGGCGAGGTCGACGTCCACATCCACCGGCGTAAAATCTCGGAGGATAGCCTGGTTACGAAGTCTCGCAACGTCACGTCCTTTATTCTCAAGCGTTAGCCTGTAGAACTCGTGGAGCGTCACCACAGAGACGAGCCTATGCCTCGCGCGGACGTACTCTCGCTTTAGTCGCCTTGCTACATCAGGGCGGGGGGAATAGAATAAAGCCACTAGGAATCGGGTGTCAAAGACCGCTGCGTCAGCCATCCTGAGACCTCAACTTCTCCAGAAGCCGATTCATTTCCTCGACGGTCGCCTCCGTTGAGCCCGATCCGGCGAGGTCGAAGACGGATGGCGCCTTGCGTATCTTGGCGTATTCACCCTCGAGCTCGAAATCGACTTCGGAGCCCTCAGCTAGGCCTAGTTTCTCCCTGATTTCGAGGGGGATTGTTACCTGCCCCTTGCGAGTCATTCGGTACTGGGTCACGACACCCACCGTTACTACTTAATAATGTAAGTACTACTCATTCTTAAAGTACTACTATGGGTTTATTGAGGTAACGCTCTAATTCTCACGCCGCGTTTTCTTCCCTGAAGAGTATGAGGGACTCTGAGCGACGGGTCTTAGACGCGGTAGACGTCGACGGCCTCGTCGAGTACCTGTGTGAGTTGATATCTTTCCCCAGCGTGGGCGGGCAGGAGTCCGCCGCGCAGAGGAACATCGCGGCGAAGATGAGGGCGCTCGGCCTCGCCGTCGAGACGTGGGACGTCGACTTCGAGAAGATCAGGGGCCACCCAGCCTTCAGCATGCCCATACCACGCAGCGAGGGCATCGGCGTCGTCGGCAGCTACGGCGAGGGCAAGGGGAGGAGCCTGATGGTCAACGGGCACATCGACGTCGTCTCCCCCGGCGACGAGTCCAAGTGGAGATACCCGCCGTGGAAGGGCACCGTCGCGGATGGGCGCGTCTACGGGCGAGGCTCAGCCGACATGAAGGGGGGAATAGTCGCCGCCCTCTACGCCATGAAGGCCATCGTCGACTCGGGCACCCCCCTCAAGGGGAAGGTGATGCTTGAGACCGTCATCGGCGAGGAGGACGGTGGCGTCGGAGCCCTCGACGCGGTCCTCCGGGGCTACAGGGCGGACGCGGCTATAGTGCCCGAGCCGAGCGAGCTGAGCGCGGTCCCCGCCCACGCGGGCGTCATGGCCTTCAGGGTAACAGTCCAGGGCAAGGCGGCGCACGCGAGCCTGCGCACGGACGGCGTGAGCGCCATAGACAAGTTCCTACCCCTCTACGAGGCCCTGAAGAGGCTGGAGGCGGAGAGGAACGCCCGCATAAAGGACCCCCTCTACGCGGGTTACGACGTACCCTCCCCCCTCAGCATCGGCAAGATAGTGGGCGGCGAGTGGCCGGGCACGGTCCCCGAGAACCTCTACTTCGAGGGGCGCGTAGGCGTCCACACCGACGAGACATGTGATAAGGTGAAGAAGCAGCTCGAATCCGCCGTGAAGAAGACCGGGGATGCGGACCCCTGGCTCAAGGCGCACCAGCCGAAGGTGGAATGGAACGGCTACCGCTTCGACCCGGCGAAGATACCCGCCGACCACCCGATAATGGAGACGGTTAAGGCGGCGTACAGGGACGTGTCCGGCGCCCTCCCACGCGTCGAGGGGAAGACGTACAGCAGCGACATGCGCCTCCTAGTCAACCTCGGCAACACCCCCACGATGATATTCGGCCCCGGGGAGCTGCGTGAGGCCCACTCCGCCAACGAGTCCGTCGGCGTCGAGAGCCTCGAGGCGGCGGCGAAGACCTACGCCCTCGCCATCCTCCGCTGGTGCAACCAGCCCGGGTAAAGAGTCATTTTTTAGAGCGGGGCAAGAAGATAATGTCGAGGCGAGATCGAGTTGGATGAATACTACCGTATACCGGATTACCCCGACCACCTATCGGGCACTGCGGTCCTGGCGCGTATGCTGGACGGCCTCGGGTTCCGCTTCTACTGGGCGACGGAGGGGCTGAGGGCCGAGGACTACGAGTTCCGGCCGGCGGAGGACACGATGAGCGTCGGGGAGCTTGTCACCCACGTCTGGTCCCTGATGAACTGGGTGAGCAGCTCGGCGCTGAAGAAGCCCTACGAGGACCCCAATGACGGCCCGACCGCCAGGGAGGGCGCACTCGGGATAATACACGACCTAAGGGAGACCCTGCTCGCGATGGGCGACGGGGACCTGGAGAAGCTGCGCATACGCGATAAGCCCTTCTGGAACCTGATCAACGGGCCGTTCTCCGACGCCCTGACTCACACTGGGCAGATAAACTCCTTCAGGAGGCTCGCGGGCAACCCCGTCGCGGGCGCCAACGTCTTCACGGGAGAGCCGCCGAAGGGCGGGAAACCGGGAAAAGAGTAGCCCCTACTGGGCGCCCGTCTTGCTCTTTATCCGGTTCCTCCTACCTTCAGTTGTACCTCACGTTCTGGCTGTAAAAGAACATCCCCCATAGGTTCTATAGAGTCTATATCCGTCGGCGGAGTCAGTTTAAATCCCGGTCCCCCTTGTTCCATGAGGGGTCCTTGAAGCGCCTCGGATTCATAGTCAACCCGGTTGCCGGGATGGGGGGCCGCGTCGGCCTCAAGGGGAGCGACGGGGCGGAGACGCTGAGGAGGGCGAGGGAGCTCGGCGCCACGGAGACCTCCCCCGCTAGAGCTACGGAAGCGTTGAGGCACCTAACCCCTGTAAAGGGACTCTTTGAGCTGATCACCTACCCCGGGGAGATGGGGGAGGACGAGGCCCGGTCGGCCGGCTTCGAGCCGAGGGTCATCGGCGCCATCAAGGCGGGGGAGACGACCTCCGCCGACACCAGGGCTGCGGCATCCGAGATGGCCCGACTCGGCGTCGACCTGATACTCTTCGCGGGCGGAGACGGCACGGCGCGGGACATCTGCGAGGCGATCGACGGCAAGACGCCTGCGCTCGGCATCCCAACGGGGGTCAAGATACACTCCGGCGTCTACGCGATCTCCCCCTCCGCCGCCGGGGAGCTCGCCGCCAAGTACCTCCGGGGCGAGGTGTCCTCCGTCCAGCAGTCAGAGGTCATGGACATCGACGAGGAGGCCTTCCGCGAGAACAGGCTCAGCGCCCGCCTCTACGGCTACCTACGCGTCCCCCGCGAGGAGGCCTATATGCAGGGCTCCAAGGAGGCGAGCCCAGTCCAGGAGGACGAGAACCTCAAGGCCATAGCCGCGGACCTCGCCGACGAGATGACGCCCGACACCCTCTACGTCCTCGGCCCGGGCTCCACGATAAGCAGCGTCGCCGAGCACCTCGGGCTCAAGAAGACGCTCCTCGGCGTCGACGTGGTTCAGGGTGGTAGGATCGTGGCGGCGGACATCAACGAGGAACAGCTCCTCGAACACGTATCCGGCAAGAAGGCAAAGATCATAGTCACCGTAATCGGCGGGCAGGGCTTCGTCTTCGGCCGAGGCAACCAGCAGATAAGCCCACGGGTCATACGCGCCATCGGAAAGGAGAACATAGTCATAGCCGCCACCCCGGCGAAGCTCGCCACCCTCCACGGCAGGCCCCTCCTCGTCGACACCGGCGACCCCGTCCTCGACGCCGAGCTGACCGGCTACACCCGCATCGTCACCGACTACGGCAGAAGAGTCGTCTACAGGATAAGGGCCGGGTAACCCCGAGCGTAAAAAAAAATATTTTTCGTTATCATGGGTAGCACATGATAAGGCGGCTACTTGGGGCCGTAGGGGCCGAGGAACTCCTCCTGCAGTATGTTCCCCCCGTCGATCACTATCTCCGAGCCCGTCAGGTAGCTCGACTCGTCGCCGGCGAGGAAGAGGACGAGGTTGCCAACGTCCTCGGGGCTCCCCTGGCGGCACATGGGTATCTTGCGCCCGAACTCCCTCATCGCAGCCTCCGCATCTACGCCCACCGTGCTCCCCCTTATCCCGAAGGCGCTCGGGCTGTAGACGTACCCGGGGAGGATGCAGTTCACGTTGATCATGTACTGCGCCGTCTCAAGCGCTAGCGCCTTCGTGAACCCTATCACGGCCGCCTTCGAGGAGCCGTAAGCCGTCTGCCCACCCGCCGGCGTCCCGACCATCGGCCCCGTCACGCTGCTCATGTTCACAATCTTCCCGTAGCGCCTCTCCATCATCCCCGGCAGCGCCGCCTTCGCGCATCGGAACATGCCGAAGACGTTGATCTCGAAGAGGTGATGTAGGAACTCCTCGTCCATCTCGACGAGCCTGCGCCTCGGGTAGATGCCCGCGTTGTTGACGAGGATATCGACGCGCCCGTGATCCTTCACGATCCCGGCGAACGCTTGCTCGACGTCCGCCGCCTTGGTCACGTCCATCCGGTAGGCGCTGGCCTTCCCGCCGTCCTTCCTGATGCCCTCCGCGGTCTGCTCGACGCTCTCCTGGATGTCCGCGAGGCACACCGTGGCCCCGTGGGACGCCAGAACCCTCGCTATGCCCGCCCCTATGCCCTGGGCGGCACCCGTCACAACCGCTACCTTACCCTCAAGCCTCCTCACTTCTTCATCTTCCTCCTGTAGGCCCTCCAGCTCATCGCCCACCTATCGGGGTCATCTAACGGCGCCGCGTCCACGGCGTGTATCGACGAGTTGTGGGGCGCCTTCTTCAGCACCTCCGGGTCCTCGTAAGCCTCCTCGCAGACCCGCTTCAGCACGGCGACCCAGTAGTCGATGTCCGCCTTGCTGTAGGTCTCGCAGGGCTCCGGCGTGAAGGGCTCCGGCACGACCCACGGGTGGTGGCTGGTGAAGAAGCTCTGCACCCCGTAGTCGACGACGCGGCGGTTGACGTCGTTTATCCCGCAGCCCGTCTCCGCCTTCAGCTTCTCCAGGCTCCACCGGGCCTGGTCGAGGCGCCTCCCCCCGTAGGGCTTCGTCACGCCCGGCACCTCGGCCATCCTCTTGCTGAGGTACTGGTTGTTTATCATGCTCACCTCGGCGGCCTCCCTGAGCCCGTCGGCCCCCATCGCCGCCGCCCACGCGTAGGCGCGCACGACAACCTGGAGGTTCCCGAGGAAGTCGCGGACCCGCCCTATGCTCTTCGGCCTGTCGTAGTCGAGGTGATACCCCTCACCCCTCCTGACGATGACGGGGACGGGGAGGTACTCCCCCAGCTCATCCGTCACACCCACCGCCCCGGAGCCCGGGCCCGAGGAGCCGTGGGGGCTGCTGAACGTCTTGTGGAGGTTGAAGAAGCTCATGTCGAAGCCCGCCTCCCTCGCCCTCGTCACCCCCATGACGGCGTTCAGGTTCGCCTGATCATAGGCGCAGAGGCCACCCGCCTCGTGCACTATCTTCGTCCACTCGTCTATCCGGCCGTTGAAGATGCCCGTGTCCTCGGGGTTAGTGACGAAGATGCCAGCGGTTCGCTTGGAGACCGCCGCCTTGAGCGCCTCGACGCTCGGGACCCCCGTCTCCTCGTCGGGGTAGAGGGTGACCACCTTGAAGCCCGCCGTCGCGGGGCAGGCGGCGTCGCAGGGGTGGCTGAAGATCGTGGTTATGATCTCGTCGCGCTGCCCCAGCTCCCCGTTCTGCTCGTGGTACTTCCGCATGATGGCGGCGTTGTTGAACGCGCCCGCCGAGCCCCCCGGGGGCTGGAAGGTGAAGGCGTCCATGCCGCTGATCTCGCGTAGGTAGACGTTGGCGAAGCGCCACGCCACCTCCAGGAGCCCCTGCATGGTCTCCTCCGGCTGGTCGGGGTGGACGCCCGCTATCATGGCGGCCAGCTCCTCGTTGACCTTGGGGCTGTACTTCATGGTGCACGTGCCGACGCCGAGGTCGATGTCCGTCTCCATGCCTAGGGTCATCTGGCTGAGGCGGAGCCAGTGGCGGAGTGCCTGGGGCTGGCTCAGCTCGGGGAGGCCGGGCCTCTCCCTCCTCCTCATCCTCTTCGGGACGAGGGACTCGGGCTTGCCCACCCTCTTCCTCACGCCCTCCTCCACCTCGGGTAGGATGACGCCCCTCTCCCCGCTTCGGCCGAGCTCGTGTATGAGGGGCTCGCTCCAGACGGCTGCGTGGTACGGGCGGACCTTGACTCCGGTCATCTCAGTATCGCCTCCAGCTCCGCGGCGAACCTGTCTATGTCCGCCTGGCTGTGCACCTCGGTGACGCAGGTGAGGGCCGACTGCCCCAGCTCGGGGAACTCCCGCGAGATGTCCTTGCCGCCGAAGATGCCCCTCCTCAGGAGCGCCTTGTTGACGCGCCTCCACGTCTTTCCGGCGCCGTCGATGTTGAGCGGGAACTCCTTGAAGAAGACGGGGAACCTCGCCTCGACGCCGTCGATCTCGGAGAGCCTCCCGGCCGCGTAGTGGCTCTTCTGGAGTATGGCCTCCCCGACCTCCCTCATCCCCTCCGGGCCGAGCAGGCTCATGTAGACGGCGGCGATTATCCCGTGGAGCGCCGTCGTCGTGCCGACCCAGTCCTTCGCCTTCTCGCGGGCCATGTAGCTCGTGCGCCCGTACTTCGCCTGACCGAAGCCGTACTCCCCCTCCACGACCGTGCCGGTGACGCTGATGAGGCGCAGCGGGTACTCGGCGACGTACCTCTCCTCGTCCCGGCTGGCTATGAAGCCGGCGAGCCCCCCACCGGCGCTCATGTGGACGCCGAGGGGCTGGACCTCGCCGCACACTATGTCCGCGCCGTAGTCGGAGGGCGGCGCCAGGACGCCGAGGCTTATCGGGTCGACGCCAACCACCACCTCAGCCCCAGCCCCATGGGCCATCTCCGCTATCTCGTCGCCCCGGTCCTCTATCGCGCCGAGGTACCCTGGGTTCTCGAAGTAGACGCAGGCCGTCTCGTGGCCCAGCCTCTTCTTGAGGTCCTCTATGTCGAGTGTGCCCGTCTCGGGGTCGCAGGCAACCCTCTGTACCTTGATCGCCCCGGGCATCTCGGTCGGGTTGCAGAAGTTGGAGACCACGCTCAGGCGCGCCGGGCTCATGTAGGCCGGGACGAGTACCTCCCGCCTACCCGTCAGCCTCGACGCCATCCTCACCGCGTTCCCGGCGGCGCTCCCCCAGTCGTAGGTCGGCAAGCCGCTCACCTCCATCCCGACCAGCTCGCAGATGAGGCTCTGGAACTCCCAGTTCGCCTGGAAGCGGCCGAGGTCCGAGTAGTAACCCCCCGCGTAGGCGGTGAGGAACTCGCTCCTCCCCGCTATCTCGTCGCAGACCCGCGGCACGAAGTGGTTCCAGCAGCCGCCCCCCAGGAAGCTAAGGAACTCGCCGCACGTCTTGTCCCTGCCGAGGATCGCCGCCACGTGCCTCCTGAGGTCGTGCTCCGACGGGATCGACCCCGGCAGATCCAACCTCCCCTTGAAGAGGAGCCGGTCGGGTATCATGCTCGCGTACAACTCATCCGCGCTGGCGGCGCCCACCTCCCGGAGCATCTCCGCCTTGACCTCTGGGACCGAGTTGGGTATGTAGGGATTGGCCACTCTGGATTTCAAGCCCGGGACACTGCGTTAGGTTCCGCCGGGTGAATCTATAATCCTTTTGAGGGCCGGGACGATCCTCGATCTCCCGAAAAATCGCCCGAGACGCGCCCTTTTCAGCGCATCGACCTGTACTTCTTCAGGCTCTCGACGGCCTCGTGGAGGTGGGCCGAGGCTGAGACCACATCTGCGCCGCTCGACCCCTCGCCGGCGCCCCCCTCCTCGAGGGATAGGCGCGCCTTGGGTTCGTCTTCGGGTATCCTACGGACGCGGTAGACATCGGTCGTGCACATCTGCGAATCGTAAACCGCTTCGCCTCCACGACATAAGGAGATTAAGGAGCGGTAAACAGTATCAGCTCCCCGGTTACGTCTAAATAGGCGGAGGCGGCTTCAAGCCCATGGATTTCGGTCTATACATAAGGCCGGCCGGCACCTACCCCGCGATGGTGGAACTCGCCCGATACGCGGAGGAGCTGGGCCTCTTCGGCGTCTTCCTCAACGACCACTTCGAGGGGCTCGGCGGCGACAGGAGGGAGCCCACCCTCGAGGCGTGGACGGCGATGACGGGAATCGGCGCCGAAACCAAGAAGATCAGGGTCGGCCACATCACACTCTTCAACAGCATGAGGAACCCCGCCGTGCTCGCGAAGATGATCACGACTCTCGACGTTATGACGGGTGGGCGCTACGAGACCATCATAGGCGCCGGCTGGAACGAGCCCGAGTACCTCGGCTACGACCTGATGGGAAAGGGCGCCGGTATGCCGAGCGCGGGCGAGCGGGTGACGCGGCTGAAGGAGGCCGCCCAGATACTGCGCGGCATGTTCGACAACGAGGTCTTCAGCTTCGAGGGCAAGTACTGGACGCTGAAGGACGCCCACAACATCCCAGGCCCGGTGCAGAAGCCCATGAGGCTAAGCGTCGGGGCGAGGCAGGGGAGGATGATAAGCATAGCCGCCAGGTACGCGGACGGCATGAACGGCAGCGGCAACATGAACGCGATAAAGGGCTACATGAAACTCCTAGAGCCCGAGCTGGAGAAGAACGGCAGGAAGATGAGCGACTTCTACCTCCACGGCTTCGCAACCATAACGCCGACGAGGAACAAGGCGGAGACGGACGAGCTGCTCAAGAAGATAGCCAAGGACAGGCCGGTGAAGGAGGTCGCCGAGGACGTCTTCGTCGGGACACCCGACGCCCTAGTCGAGAAGCTACGCGCCGTCGAGGACCTCGGCATGAAGATGATGATCGTCATCCCAAGGTCGGGCAGTCTCCCCGAGGTGAAGGAGTCCTGCGCCGTCCTGAGGGACGAGGTCTTCGGTAGACTCTAACCTGGCAGATAATGATTCTCTAAAAGTGAGGGCAGGTGGGCTCATTTCCCCGCCGCGGCGATGGGCTGCTCGACGAACACCGGCATGATGTCGTCGGCCCTCTGGATACTTATGGCACTCTCTAGGCCCTTCACCCTGTTTCTGAGGGTGACCTCGGTCGTCCCGGCCGCCGAGGCGACCTCCTTCTGCGTCCTCTTCTCCCTGTTCCTGAGGCAGGCGAGGTAGAGGGCGGCAGCCGCAAGCCCCCGGGGGTCCTTGCCGGTCAACTCCTGCTTCGCCTTGGCTACCCTGAGTATATCGACAGCCTGCTGCTCCGTCCCCCTCTTCAAGTTCAGCCTGGAGGCGATGCCGGGGACGAACTTCTCCGACTCGTTCAGCGGCATCTTGAGCCCAAGCTCCACGATGAGGAGCCTGTACGTCCTGGCGACGTCGCCGACGTCCCTGTGGCTCTCCTTCGCGATGGTCTTGAGTGGGCGAGGGATGGCGTGCATTCGGCATGTGGCGTAGACGCACGCGGCGACGAATGAGTCGATGGAGCGGCCCCTTATCATGTCGCGGTTCAGCGCCTTACGGTAGAGGATGGCGGCGTTGTTCTTCGCCGTCTCGGAGAGGTGGATGGTCGTGGCCAATCTGCTCAGCTCCGCCATCGCTATGCTGAGGTTGCGGGTCTGCGTGTCGTTGACCTTCGACCTGTTGTCGTACTTCTTCAACCGGTACATCTTGTCGGCGGTCTTCAACGCTAGCGGCTTTCCCGTGCCGTCCCTGAAGCAGTTGAAAGCCGAGGAAAAGAGGCTCGCCGACCTCTATCACATCCAGACCATATACTCCGAGACGGAGGAGGGGCTGGTCTCAGCGATCTTGTCGACTGTTGATAAGGCGAAAAAGTGAGCCAGACCAGCCAACGAAGCTCATTCATTTAACATAGATACGTGGCCAGGCCGGGTGTGCCTGTTTCGTGTGTTTCTTCCAAACCTTTTTATTCGATCTGAGGTTTGGTTAGGTTACATCCCAACTGGGAGGATGGAACATGGGGTATTACTTTGTCGAGCCCCCGAGTGCGGGGGAGAGCTGAATGGGGAATCGTATTCTTAGTCCCTAGATTCCCGTCCGAGACCACGAGTTATGGATCAACGATCCAAGGAAACAATACAGGAGGTTTCTGTGCATGCCTGAGATGACCGGCGCCGAGGCGTACGTCAAGGCGCTTGAGAAGGAGGGCGTCGAGTATATCTTCGGGATAACCGGCGCCGCCATCATACCGATCTGCGACGAGCTGTTGAAGTCGAAGATGCGCTACGTCGGGGGGGTCCACGAGCAGGGCTCGACCCACATGGCGGACGGCTACGCGCGGGTCTCCGGGAGGCCCGGCGTCGTGCAGGTGACGAGCGGCCCGGGGGCCACGAACATAGTCACCGGCCTCGCCACGGCGCAGCTCGACTCTTCGCCGATTGTTGCGTTGACTGGACAGGTCCCCCTGAGCATGGTTGGCACGGACGCCTTCCAGGAGGTCGACATCATAGGCATCACCGCCTCCGTCACCAAGCACAACATACAGGTCATGGAGGCGGCGGAGATACCGCACGCCATCAAGTCGGCCTTCTACATCTCCTCGACCGGGCGGAAGGGCGCCGTCCTAGTGGACATCCCCAAGGACACGCAGACGAACAGGGCAGAGATGGTCTTCCCGGACAGCGTCGAGTTCCGCGGCTACCACCCGAGCGCCGAGCCCAACCCGCAAGAGATACACTGGGCCGCCACACTCCTATCAAAGGCGCGGAGGCCCGTGATCATCGCCGGGGGAGGGGCGGTCGCATCCGGAGCCACGGCTGAACTCTTGGAGTTAGCGGAGATGCTGCAGGCGCCCGTGGCGCACAGCCTCATGGGGAAGGGCGCCATACCGAGCAACCACCCCCTAAGCCTCGGGCTATGCGGCATGCACGGGCGCGTCGAGGCCAACTACGTAGTCCCAGAGGCGGACGTCCTCCTCGTGGTCGGCGCGCGATTCAGCGACCGCACGACGGGCGCCCTCAGCGGCTTCGCCCCCAACGCGCGGATAATACACATCGATGTCGACAGGAGCGAGATAGACAAGAACGTCGACAGCATAACCCGGATAGTCGGGGACGCAAAGCTCGCAATAAGAGGCATCCACGAGAAGATCGCCCAGCAGAGGACTACGGGACCTAGGGACGAGGCGCTCGTCAAGCGCATCGCCGAGCTCAGGGCCCAGACCAGCGCCCTTAGCACCGACTCCCCGCTCTCAGGCCCCGCGGTCATAAAGGCCATCAGGAGGGCGATGCCCCCAGACAGCCTAGTCGTTACAGATGTGGGCCAGCACCAGATGTGGGCGGCCCAGCACTACGACGTGCGCGGCCCCGGCGAGTTCTTCACGAGCGGCGGCCTCGGCACGATGGGCTGGGGGACCCCGGCCGCCATCGGCGCGAAGGCGGCGAGGCCCGACCTCCCCGTGCTCAACATCTCGGGGGACGGCAGCTTCGCCATGACGGAGAACAACCTGGCCCTAGCCGTGGACGAGGGCTTCCCGATAACAGTCGTGATACTGAACAACGGCGTCCTCGGCATGGTCGCACAGTGGCAGCGCCTCTTCTACGACCGCAGATACAGCACCATAAAGAGGCCGAGGCACCCCGACTTCGCCGCGCTCGCGGAGACCTACGGTGCCACCGGGGTGAAGGCAGAGTCGACGAAGGACATCGAGAAGGCGATAAGGCGCAGCATCAAGGACAAGCAGACCACCGTCATCGACGTGCCGATAGATCCCGAGGAGAACGTCTACCCCATGATCCCGCCGGGCATGGGGCTCAAGGACATCCTACTAGGAGGCGCATAATATGCCTCTCCACACAGTCAGTTTCCTCGTCGAGAACAGGCCCGGCGTCCTCTTCAAGGTCTCCAACCTGTTCAGACGCCGGGGCTATAACATAACGAGCCTAACCGTCGGCCCCGTCGAGGGGAGCCCACTGAGCAGGATGACCGTCGTCGTCGACGCCGAGAGCCGCGTCCTCAACCAGATAGTCGAGCAGCTCGACAAGATGGTCGACGTGGTCAAGGTGAAGCGCCTCGACCCGATAAGGACGCTGAGCCGGGAGCTGCTCCTCATAAAGCTGAAGACCTCGGACCCGATGGCGAGGATCGAGGCGGTGAACACCGTCAACGCCTACCATGGGCTCATCCTCGACGTGGAACCCGACATCCTCATAGCAGAGGTCACCGGTCCCACTGACGAGATCGACGAGTTCCTGAGGAAGATCGGGCCCATCGGGATCGAGGAGATGAGCCGGACGGGGGCCGCGGCCATCGAGAGGGGCAACCTCAAGCTGGCCTAGCCCCATCCGCCGGTTATCGCCAATTCTTAATACGGGCCGTGCAGTAGTCTCCCCCCATGTGCCAACTCGTCGGATACGTCGGCGACAGGCCCATAGCGCCGCTCATCATAAAGGCCCTCGAGCTCCAGGAGCCATACTTCGCGGCCCACGCCACGGGGATGGGGGTCATCGACGCCAAGGGGAAGATACAGATACAGAAGGCGACGGGCCCAGTCGCCGTCGTGAAGAAGACGACGAAGATCACGGGACTGAAGGGGAAGGTGGGGATCGGCCACAGCAGGTACAGCCTCATAGCCCGCGATGACCCACGCTGCGACATCGACTCGATGTGCCACCCCTTCACGAACGACGCCGGCGACATCGCCATGATGCACAACGGGGACATCGCCAACTTCAAGGAGCACTGGGCCCGCCTCAAGCCCAACCACAAGTTCAAGGGCTACAACCCCGCCGTCGACTGGATAACCGACAGCGAGGTCGCCGTGCACATGATAGACGAGGAGGTGAAGAGGGGCGCAGGATTCGACGAGGCCCTCCGCGCGGTCATGCCCAGGCTCACCGGCCAGGTCCTCCTCTGCCTCATAAGCGAGAAGGAGCCCGACACCATCTGGCTCGCCAACAGGTACCAGCCCTGCGTCGTCGGGGTGGGCGAGGACGAGGCCATGTGGACGAGCAGCAGGGTCGGCCTCACACCCATAGAGGATGACCTCAAGAGGATCTACCAGCCGCCGAAGAACGCGCTGATCAAGCTCACGGCGGGGAACGTCGAGACCGAGGTCCTTGACCCCAACTACGTCGTCCCCGAGATGAAGCTGAACAAGAGGGTCATCAAGGAGGGGGTCCTGAGCGTCCTAGGCGTCGCGGACCTAGACTTCTTCCGCCTCTGGTACGCCCTAGACAAGACCCACTGGGCGAGGGCCTACGGGGTCGAGCAGGAGGAGTGGAGGACGCTCCGCAGGGACAAGGGCGTGAGCATAGTCAACCCGTTCATCGAGGTCCTCGACGAGCTGATCGAGGCGGGGAAGATCGAGAAGAGCATAGACTACCGCAGGGAGGGTTGCACGGCGAGGACGCCGCGGTTCCTCTACAGCCTCGCCTAAACTTTTTTAGGCTAACCTAACATTTATATTTTAGGCGCCCCTAACTTCTCCGAACGGCCATGAGCGAGAGCGTCGAAGAGTACCTCGAAGCCATCTACGCATACAACGAACGGGGGGAGCTCGCGAAGAACCAGGACCTCGCCGAGAGGCTGCGCGTCTCCCCGCCCAGCGTGACCCAGATGATAAAGAAGCTCTCCGACGAGGGGCTCGTAACATACGAGCCCTACAGGGGCGTCATGCTCACTGGCAGGGGGATGGCGAGGGCCCAGGTCATAGTGCGGAAGCACAGGCTCCTCGAGAGGTTCCTCCACGACGGCCTCGGCATGGGGAAGGAGAAGGTCCACGACGAGGCCTGCAGGATGGAGCACGCGATAAGCGACGAGGCCGCCGCCGCCCTCTGCGAGTCACTCAACCGCCCGAAGACCTGCCCCGACGACGGGAAGACTATACCCTCCTGCACCGTCGCGGCGGGTGATTGCTCGCGGTGCAAGGAGGCGAGGGAGAACGCCGGCGGTGTCCGCAGGCTCCTGACGCAGCTCAGCCACCTCAGGCCTGGCGAGGCCGGGGTCGTTGCCTTCGTTAGGGAGACGGGCAGCGCGTCGCGTAGGATCATGGATATGGGGCTGACGCCGGGTACGAGGGTTAGGGTCGTCAACGCTGCGCCCTTCCAGGGCCCCGTGGAGGTCTCCGTAAGGGACACGAGCCTCGCCCTCGGCAGGGAGCTGGCTGAGAAGGTCTACGTGGAGATCGAAAATAGCGAATCGGGTCACCTCCACCCCCACGGCGCGCGCCGCCTCGCAGTGAGACAGAAGTGACCCTCTTTGAGCTGCCACACGGACTCCGTGAAGACTCGACGAGTCGGGGAGGCGCAGCTTACACTCGCCCTCGCCGGCAACGCCAACGTCGGCAAGAGCGTCATCTTCAACCAGCTCACCGGCCTCCACCAGCACGTCGGAAACTGGCCGGGGAAGACGGTGAAGCGGGCCGAGGGGACCCTCGTCTACGGCGGCTACACCGTCGACGTCGTCGACCTCCCCGGCATATACAGCCTGAGCACCTTCAGCCTAGAGGAGAGGGTGAGCAGGGAGTACATCGCCGTCGAGCACCCCGACGCCATCATCAACGTCGTCGACGCCTCCGCCCTAGAGAGGAACCTCTTCTTCACGACGCAGCTCCTCGAGCTGGAGCCCCACCTGATCGTGGCGTTGAACCAGGTGGACACCGCGGAGAAGCGGGGCATCAGGGTCGACGCCGCACGCCTCTCCGATCTGCTAGGTGTCCCGGTTGTCCCCACGACCGCCACTAAGAACGAGGGCCTCCAGGAGCTGATGGCGGAGGCGGTGAAGATGCATGAGGCGAATCGGGAGGCATCCCGCCCCCTCCCCTTTGGCCCCGAGATCGAGAGGATCATACGGGGGGTGTTGGAGGGGGCCGAGGGGTTGGATACCCCCTACCCGCGCAGGTGGGTGGCGATCAAGCTCCTCGGGGGGGACGAGGAGATCGAGGCCCTCGCTTACTCACAGGCCCCCAGCCTCAGGGAGAGAGTGGCGGAGGCGCGCGCGAGGGTCGAGGAGATACACGGCCACGACGCCGCCAGCGTCATCGCCTCAGAGCGCTACGCCCAGGCGAGCCGAGTCGCCGCCGAGGCCACGGAGCAGGTGAAGTTCAGGGGGAGCCTCTGGAAGAGGGTCGAGGAGGCGACGAGCCACCCCATCCTCGGGTACGCGGTGATGATAGCCGTCATCGTCGGCATGTTCTACACCATCTTCACCTTCGGCGACTACGCGTCGAGGGCGCTTGGGGCCGCGTTCGATATGCTCAGGGCCGCATTCTACTCCGCCCTGGGCAGGGGTGCCGTTCAGGACTTCGTCTGGAACGGGCTCATCGAGGGGGTGATCGCGGGGACGTCGATCGCCCTCCCCTACATCGTGCCATTCTTCCTCGTCCTCAGCCTCCTCGAGGACTCCGGCTACCTGGCACGCGTCGCCTTCCTCATGGATTCGCTCATGCACAGGATCGGGCTGCACGGCAAGGGGTTCATCCCGATGATGCTCGGCTTCGGCTGTAACGTGCCGGCGTGCCTCGGGTGCTCGATTATGGAGACGGAGAGGGAGAGGCTGATCTGCGCCTTCGTCTCGAGCCTCGTTCCCTGCGCGGCGCGGAGCATCGTCATAATGGGGCTCGTGGCGACGTACCTCGGCTTCGGCTGGGCGGTGGCGCTCTACGCCATCGACTTCGTGCTGATCTTCGTCCTCGGTAGGATCGCCTTCAAGGCCCTGCCGGGGGAGACGGTAGGCCTCATAATGGAGATGCCTGGCTACAAGCGCCCCACCGTCAAGGTGACGACGCAGCGCACCTGGTTCCGGCTAAGGGACTTCGTCTTCGAGGCCTTCCCTATCATGGTGGCGGGGAACCTGGTCATCTACGCCGCCAACGCGGTCGGGCTTCTCGGGCTCGTCCAGGTCGCCCTGAGCCCGGTGACGGTCTGGTGGCTCGGCCTCCCCGCGGCCACGGGCGTAGTCCTCATCTTCGGTGTGCTGAGGAAGGAGCTCACCCTGATACTCCTCGCCTCGATTATGGGGACCACAAACTTCGCCCTGATCCTGACGCCTGCGCAGATGTTCGTCTTCGCCTTCGTCGTGATGATCTACATCCCCTGCATAGCCACGATAGCGGTGCTGGCGAAGGAGTTCGGGAGGAGGACCGCCGCGTTGATCAGCCTCACCGAGGTCTCGCTCGCAGTTGTCTTGGGCGGGGTAGTCTATCGAGTCCTCCTGCTAATCGGCGTAGGCTAGATGGTGCCGTATTTCGCGTAGACCTCGCTGAGCTTGGCGCCCGCTAATAGTTCCTTTCGGGTCACCCTCTCGCTGCTCGCCCTCTCCAGGGCGCGCTCCACCGCCTCCTCCACGGCTGTGTCCGGGACGACCACGACGCCGTCGATGTCGCCGACGATCAGATCCCCCTCCTCGACGTGGACGCCCCCGCACCTTATCCTGCACCCGTAGCCCACGGCGACGACTCTGCCCTTGCTGCTTATGGGGCGGAACCCCGCCGCGAATACGGGGAACTTCATATCCTCGATCTGCCTGATGTCCCTGGCTAGGCCGTCTATGACCGCCCCCGATGCGCCACGGCACCTCGCCGCGGTGGAGAGTAGCTCCCCCCAGAGGGCGGCCGAGGTCGAGCCGTTCGAGGCGACCACCATGAGGTCGTCTCCCTTCAGGGCGTCGATGCCCTCGAGTTGGAGCTTGAATGTGTCCTGCTCCGGCTCGTGGATGTCGACCATGAGCATCGTGTGGGCGCGCCCCACGACGACGGCCCCCGGGTAGGCTGGGCGGATGCCCTGAGCCATGCACTGGTTCCTGATCCCCATCCCGTCGAGGACATCGCTCAGTAAGCTGGAGTTGAGCTTTTCCCTAACCAAGGTCAGGTCGATTTTTCCATGTTTATCCAACATAATCGGAATATTATCCCCGTCTTAACCTATAACACCTTTATATGAGAAAACTTCAGCCCAAATCTTTTTAGGGAAACTGAATTTCCTAGAAGGGGACACGCGGTGTAGAGCTTGGAGAAGAAGCAGTGGTACACAAAAAATATTCAAGAAACACTAACAGACCTACAAACCGATGAAAACGGCTTATCTTCTGGAGAGGTCGAGAACAGGATTAAGAAATTTGGATATAATGAGTTAGTAGAGAAGAAACGAATAACACCGTTACAGATCCTGCTCAACCAATTCAAGGATATTTTCGTAATAATGCTCATCGTCGCTATTGTCGTTTCTGTTGCCATTGGCTGGTACAAGAGCGCTGGAGGCGACTCCTGGAGCGAGTATGTGGACGCCATTACAATCGGAGCCATAGTCATTCTCAATGCTGCGGTCGGTTTCATTCAAGAATATCGCTCAGAAAAGGCCATTGATGCGATGAAGAAACTTCAGGCACCGCGTGCACATGTCCTCCGCGACCGAAAGCCGACGGTGGTACCCGCAAGAGAAGTGGTACCCGGAGATATTCTGGTTCTGGAAGCTGGGGATCACGTTCCAGCTGATGCGGTGTTAATAGACTCAACAGATCTGATGACGGAGGAGGCTGCCCTAACGGGCGAGTCTTCACCTGTTAGTAAGAAACGCGGGGTCCTTCCGGAGAATACTCTCGTCGCTGACAGGAAGAACATGGTGTACATGGGGACCCACGCAACCTACGGGCGCGCCAAGGCGGTCGTAACCGGGACGGGCATGAGCACCGAGTTCGGCAAGATCGCAGAGCTCGTCCAGAGCGTTGAGGAGGAGGATACCCCCCTACAGCAGAAGCTGGAGAGCCTCGCGACCAAGCTCGGC
>Ga0265292_1000597_pt1 | contig 46494 bp, 56 predicted proteins | sample Munlanlewell296A_FD_189080 | JGI IMG/M metagenome (GOLD analysis project Ga0265292, IMG submission 189080) | Leachate microbial communities from a municipal landfill in Southern Ontario, Canada - Leachate well 296A | ecosystem: Engineered > Solid waste > Landfill > Unclassified | place: Canada... | reverse complement strand
TGCTTCCACTTTTGCCGATACTCCCGGCCAATCTGCCGCCACTTTTTTAAAAATCGGGCCCGGCGCCCGCGGCCCCGCCATGGCCGACGCCGTCACCGCCTACGTTTTGTCGGATGCCACCGCGGCTTACTGGAACCCGGGGTTATTGGGCGTAATCAACCAGCAAAAACTGTCCCTGCAGCAAACCAACTGGCTGGTAGACATGACTTACCAAACCGTCAGCTACCTTTTTCCGACAGAGAACAACGGGACCTGGAGCGCCAACCTTTACTATTTCAATTACGGCGGCATCCAGGGGTACGACAGTGGCGGCTCCCCCACCAGCGCTATTTACCCCTATGATTTATGCGCCGGGGTTTCGTGGGGAGACATGATTAATGACTACGTCTCCGCCGGCCTGACCCTGAAATTCATCTCCCAAAAGTTAGATGATTACAGCGCTTCCGGTTTTGCTTTTGATGTTGGCGCGCTGTTTAAGACCCCGTACGAAAAACTCACCCTGGGCGCCACCCTCCAAAACCTCGGCTCCAAGATAAAATTTATCAACGACGAAGCCGACCTCCCCATGACTTTAAAATTCGGATCGGCTTATCAGCTGACCCAAGACGGAGTCATTACTTTAGACCTTGAGGCCCCTGAAGAACAAAACAAAATCGGGCTCAATCTTGGCTTTGAGCAATGGTTTAATAATATGCTGGCAATTCAACTGGGATACAAAAGCTTAACCGATACCGGATCTAACGTCATGGGAGGGGTCTCGCTGAAGGCCGCCGACTTTGAACTGGATTATGCTTTTGTCCCTTACGGCAATTTAGGCAACACCCACCGCGTCTGCCTGTCGTTTGATTTTGGCGAACCGGTAGTAGGCCGCGACATAAAAATCAAACAATTGCAAAATCGCGGCGTACAATTGTTTGACCAAAAACAATACTCCGAAGCCATTTCCGAATTTATCAAAGTGCTTTCCATCAATCCGGACAATGTCGAGGCGCAAAAATACCTCGACAAATGCTTTGAGGAAATGCAAAAAGCCAAACGCGAAAAAGCCGCCCAGGAATTTAAAGTCCACTTTGGAGAAGCGCTGCGCCTGTTAAGCGTGCAGGATTACGCTGCGGCCAAAATCGAACTGGGCAAGGCACTGGAAATTTCTCCCAACGATGCGGAAGCCAAAGTACTGATGCAAAAGCTGGAATTGATTATTAAAATCAAGGGCGGGAAGAGTAGCCTCTAGCAATCCAAAATCCAAATGAATAAAAAATTTGTATTAACAATAATATTTATCCTTTTGCTAAGCGTGGCGGCTTTTGCGCAAACCGCCAACGATTATTTTGACCAGGCCTCCACCAAATATTTATTGGGCAATCCACAGGGTGCGCTGGCCGATTTGAGAAAAGCGCTGGAACTAGATCCAGCCCATTCCGGCGCGCGGCAGCTGTACTCAACTATCCAGGCAGAACTAGGGGCCAAACAACCTCCGGTGGAACCAACGCCAGCTCCCCAAGCAACCCCAACCGAAATTCCCCAACCCGCCCCCCCGGCCAAATCAGTGGAAAAAACCGTCATTAAATATATTGAAAGGCCGTCTAATGTACGCGCGCACTCAACCACCACACCTATGGAGAGCACCGCTACCAGGGAAATAACCGCCGGTTCCCTGAATACCGCAGAAATTATCGGGTCAATCGTATTATACGTGTTTTACATATTACTAGTTTTAGGCGGGGCGGCCGCAGTTCTGTTCCTCGGCTACCTGATTTATAAACTAAAACCCCATCGGCTGGTTACCGGGCTCAGAAGCAAGTTGATCTGCCCCATTTGCAAGGCCGAAAATCCGCCGACGGCTGAATTTTGTTTCCGCTGCGGCGCCAAGATGAAGGTGTGGGCCAATGTTTCAGATAAGCAAAAGTCCTGGTACAAACAGCACCACTGGAAAAAGAACCCCTTTACCCTAAATGCCCTGCCCGAACTGTTTACGGGACATGCCGACCAGGTAAAATGGATCATTGAAAAAGTCCACGCCAAAAGCGGGCACGTCCTGGTGATGGGGCCCATCGGGATAGGAAAAACCACATTGCTAAAATGGCTGGAAATGCATTTGCAGGACGGTGCGCATGCCTTATACATTTCCCGCCCGCCCAAGCAATTTGGCGACCTATTAAAATTGATTGCCGTTCATTTAAAATTCAAAATCAAAAAAAATCAGGAATTGACCATTTACAATATCGGCGACCATATCAAAAAAACCAGGAAAGGGCTGATCCTGCTTTTGGATGAGGCCCACGAATTTGACCAGGAAATTGAGCGGCAGCTGCGCACACTGGGGGATTTGGATGAGATTAATTTTGTCATTGCGGGCTTGCCCGAAACTGCGGAAAAATTCAAAAAAGAATTTCCCCCAATTTACGACCGCATCGTGGCCGAAGTAATCCTTAAAGAACTAACCCTGGGTGAGACCAAAGAGCTGATCAAAAAACGCATCGCCGATGCCGGCGGGCACGACCTGGAGCCATTTTCGGAAGGCGCGATTGAAAGAATTTATGAATTATCTAAAGGCATTCCCCGCGCTACGCTAAAAACCTGCGATTGGGCAGTCACTGAAGCAATTAGAGAAGGCCACACTAAGATTGATACGCCGGTGATGATTTAGTTACTTTTTCTTTCCCGTTTCCTCTTCCAATTTCTTGAAATGGTCGTTGATTACCCCTTCAAGCTTAACAAAGTCAAACGGCTTGGAAATGAACTCCGCTGCCCCAACTTCTTTACTTTTTGTCTTTGATTTTTCATCCGTCAGGCACGTCAACATCACCACGGGAATATCTGCGGTTTTTTCCTTGTTTTTTAAGTGCTCGCAAACCTCAAACCCGTCCATGCCGGGCATCAAAATATCGAGAATAATTACATCCGGCAATTCGCTTTCGGCAACCTGCAGGGCCTGGGGCCCGTTGCCCGCCGTAACCACCGCATAACCCTTGCTTTCAAAACGCAGTTTTAAGAATTTGACTACATCCGGCTCGTCGTCAACCAAAAGTAATTTGCGCATAGCCAAGATTATATATTGAAGAGGGGGGTTATTCAACTAAAAAAGCCATTGTTGTTAAATTAGACACCCGCTGCCGCCAGTAAAGCCATTTCCCCGTTTACAATCGCTGTCTGTTCATTCCCAAAATTTTCAACCCCAAAATTTTCAACCATCGCTTTTAATACTTTAATCCATCCCTGGTGCTCGCGACAGGCAACTACCTGCGCAAAATCAATACTTCTGTTGCTCACAAAGGTAAACCCAACCCTTGTGCTTCCTTCGCGGAAATGACCGGCAAATCGGGTTTGCAATTGCAATAATTCTGGCCTCGTGCTAGCCAGACTTTGTGAGCCAAGTACAAAATTACCCCTAACCAGCATGATTGACGGATTTGTACATCCAGCAACAAAACAAGGCATTTTGTAATCCGCACCTATAGAGTCTATTTTTGGCTGCTTCCATGGCAGTCCTGTTACGGGTACTCCAGTTGGACGCAACGATTCTGCTAACCAAAGCGTTGGAATCTCAATTGTGCGATGATATCCTGCGTAAGTTATGGCGCCATCCGTCCTTATTCCAAATAACTCCTTGACCGTTTCTTGTTGTTCCGGGATTATAGTTCCCTCCAATAATAATAATTCTTCTGACAATCTTTCAGTGTTGGCTGATGTAGGTATCCATAAAGAATCGGATCTCCTAACTCGTCTTACGCCGACCAACTTGCCATTTTCATTATCAAACCTTTGTAGTATTACACTTCTGGTTGGCGCACCGCGAAATTTTTGCGCTGCAGCAACTAAGCCTTTGGAATATTCTGGGCTAAAATTCGGCCTACCTCTAAGATTTTCAATAGATGACATGTTCTTACTCCTCCTTCTCTCTTCCCTTACGTATGTATCGACATTTTTTCAAATTAATTGCAATATTTTTTTGCTTTATTTTATATCATTATTTCCCGTGCACAATTTCATGGGCAACTGTCGAAAATCACTACACCCTGCTGGCAACTTTGAGATAGAATTATCCGGCGCGGGATTGGCAGGAAAATTGCTTATACAATATTAAAGGAGACTACACTAAATGAAACCAACCATCTTAGCCATCGACGACGAAGCCGATTTACTGAAAACTTACCAGCTGATCTTAAATAAAAAATTCAACGTGCTGACCGCCAATTCCGGGCCGCTGGGACTGGAAACCATCAAAAGCAAAAACCCGGAAGTAGTCCTGCTGGATATCCGCATGCCCGACTGGAACGGCATCAAGACCCTGCAGGAAATCAAAAATTTTGACGAGACGCTCGACGTCATCATGGTTACCGCTTCGCAGGAGCTTCGGACCGCCATCGATTCCATGAAAAAAGGCGCCTACGATTTTATCGTAAAGCCGTTTGACGTTAACGAGCTGGTCCAGGTCATTAACAACGCCATTGAAAAAAAACGGCTGCTACGGGAAAACCTTTACCTGAAGGATACATTAGACGAAAGTTATCAGTACCAGCAACTGGTGGGCCACTCCGCCTCAATGGTAAAAATCCGGCAAGCCATTGAAACCATCGCGCAAACCAAAAGCACGGTTTTAATTACCGGGGAGTCCGGCACCGGCAAAGAACTGGTGGCCCGGGCAATCCACGCCGTCAGCGGCCGCTCCGGCCTGCCCTACGTGGTAGTTAACTGCGCCGCGATCCCCGAAAATTTACTGGAATCCACCCTTTTTGGCCACGAAGCCGGCGCCTTTACCGGAGCCGATTCCAGGAAACTGGGTAAATTTGAAATTGCCCATACCGGCACCATCTTTTTGGATGAGATCGGCTGTATGTCTTACGCCATGCAATCAAAATTACTGCGGGTTTTGCAGGAATCGGTAATCGAGCGGGTGGGCGGAAACAATCCCATCCAAATTGATGTACGGGTGGTGGCCGCCACCAATTCCAACCTTAAAGAACAGGTGACCGGCGGAAAATTCCGGGACGATTTATATTTCCGATTAAATGTCATCCCCATTGACGTCCCGCCGCTGCGCCACCACAAAGACGACCTGCCGCTTTTGGTACAGCATTTCATAAAAAGGTTCAACCGAGAACTAAACAAAAACGTGAAGGGATTTGAAAAAGAAGCCCTGCAAAAAATGCTGCGCTACGACTGGCCGGGCAACGTCAGAGAGCTGCAAAACCTGGTGGAGCGGGCGGTGGTTTTGGGGAAGAACGGCGTCATCACCTCCGACGAAATCTGCCTGCCCGAAAGCGCCGGCGAAGAAACCGCTTCCAATTTTAACCTGGCCCGGATTTCATTTGAGCGGGAGCTGATTGAAAAAACACTGGAGAAAACCGGACATAACCAAAGTTTAGCCGCAAAAATTTTGGGGATGCACCGCACCACTTTTATTTCAAAGATGAAAGCGCTGGGGATCCGGCAATAGCTTTTTCTGCCGCCACCTCCCCTTCCCGAATCAATTGCCGCGCCATGTGCAAGTCAAGATGCCAGATGTCCTCGTCAAAATCGGGCTCAATTAAAATATCCGCCTGCCGGCGGCCTTCCTCGCTTAATTTTCTCAAGATTAAATCCACCGCGCGCCCGGCAACCTGCAAAACATTTTTAGGATCGTCAATCAATTCTTCTTTGGGCACCGCATCCACGGCAATCACAAAATTGGCTCCCATCTCACGCACCACAGAAGACGGCACGTTATTGACGATGCCTCCATCTACCAGCAGGACCCCTTTTTCCCTCACGGGGAGGAACACCCCGGGGAAAGTGGCGCTGGCCTGCACGGCGCGGGCTACCTCGCCTTCGGCAAAAACATAGGGTTTGCCGCTTTTCAAGTCGGTCGCCACAATGCGCAGTGGGATCTTCAGGTCTTTGAATTGTTTGTTTTTCCCCAGGCGGTATTCCATAAAACGGTAAATGCCCTCACCCGAAAAGGGCCCGCTGGAAGAAAAAGAAAACCGCAAAATTTGCGCCCAACTGGTACGAGCCGCAATGCGCTCGATTTTTGCCGGGCTGATGCCCGCAGCGTACAACGCCGCAATCAGCGCGCCCATGGAAGTGCCTGCAATATAATGAATCGGAATCTTGTGCCGCTCGATTACCTTGAGCACGCCAATGTGCGCCAGCGCGCGCGCCACCCCACCCCCCAGCGCCAACCCCACTTTTTTGCGCGGCAGAAAAACACTTAAGAATTTGTCGAGCATAGAGAGATATTAGCAAATTGAAAGAGGAAATTCCAGAAAAACAAAAGCGGAGCTTCCCTGAAGGTGAACCGCCGCCGCGCATTTTTTCTTTACAGGCCCCCCCATCTTTGTTAAAATCTTTTGTATTGGGGGTAGCGGCCTTGAAGCAATACAGTCCTGACAAAATCAGAAACATTGCGGTGGTCGGCCACTCTCAATCCGGTAAAACCTCACTCGTGGAAGCCATGCTTTACACTTCCGGCGCAATTTCCCGCCTTGGCTCAATCGACACCGGAAGCACAACTTCAGATTACGACCCACAAGAAATCAAAAGAAAGATGAGCATCCACGCCACGCTGGCACCATTAGAATTCCACGAGCACAAAATTAATTTAATCGACACCCCGGGCTACCTGGATTTTATCGGCGAAGTTATTTCCTCTATGGCGGCGGCCGACGGATTATTGTTTGTTTTTGACGGAATTAAGGGTGCGGGCGTTGGTTCCGAGCGCATCTGGAAACTGGCCGAAGAACACAAAATCCCGCGCTTGGGCTTTATCAATAAACTGGATAAGGAACATGCCGATTTTGACGAAGCCGTAGAAAAAATCCGGAAAAAATTTGGGAACCACCTGGCGCCCGTGCAAATTCCCATCGGTAAAGAAGCTAATTTCAAAGGTGTTTACGATTTAATTACCGGCAAGGCCTATGAATTTGAAAACGGCCAACCCAAAGCAGTGGCTGTGCCGGAAGAAATTAAAGATCAGATCCCCAAATACAAAGAAATGTTGATTGAAACCACCGCCGAAGTGGATGACACACTACTGGATGATTACCTCAACAACAAAGAAATCAGCGAAGAGGAATTGCGCCACGCACTTAACCACAGCATCAAAGAAGGTTCATTTTTCCCCTTACTCTGCGGCTCCGCTACCAAAAACATCGGCGTAGAATTAATTGAAGAAGAAATTGACGAATACCTGCCGCCCGCTGCCGAAAAAATTGTCCGGGCCAAAGATAGCCGCGGGGAAGTCATTGAAATTAAGCCCTCCCCGACCGAGCCGTTTGCCGCCTATGTTTTCAAAAGCCTGGTTGAGCCGCACGTGGGCGAGCTCTCTTACATTCGGGTCTATTCCGGACAACTGTCCGCCGGCGCCAATGTTCTCAATTCAACCAAACGCAGCACCGAGCGCATTGGTCAGATTGATGTCATGTGCGGAAAAAACAAAAATGATGTGGGGACAATTTACGCGGGCGATATCGCCGCCATTCCAAAACTAAAAGGCACCAAAGTTGGCGACACGCTTTGCGCCCCCGCGCGCGCCGTAAGTTTTGATAAGCCAAATTATCCCGAAGCGGTGTGCTCGCTGGCCGTCACTCCCAAAAGCAAGGCCGACCAGGAAAAAATGAGTTTGGGACTGCACGCGTTTGCCGCGGAGGACCCCACTTTCCAGGTTTCCCATAACCTTGAGACCAAAGAAACCGTTATTTCCGGCATCGGCGACCTCCAGCTTGAAATTATGCTGGAAAACTTAAAAGACAAATTCAAAGTGGAAATTGAAAAAGGCGCGCCCAAAATCCCTTACAAAGAAACCATCCGCAGAGTTTCGCAATCACAGGGAAAATACAAAAAACAATCCGGCGGCCGGGGCCAATACGGCGACACCTGGATCAAGCTGGAGCCGCTGTCCCGCGGCAAAGGATTTATTTTTACCGACACAATTGTGGGCGGGGCGATCCCAAAAAATTACATTCCGTCGGTTGAAAAAGGAATCCGCGAAGCACTAATCTCCGGCGTCATTTCCGGCTACCCGGTAGTAGACGTCAAAGCTACACTCTACGACGGCTCCTACCACGAAGTTGACTCATCGGATCTGGCGTTTAAAATTGCGGCGTCAATGGGGTTTAAAAAAGCGTTTGCAGAAGCGGCCCCGGTAATACTGGAGCCAATTGTCCACATTGAGGTCTACGCACCGCAGGAATATATTGGCGATATCACCGGCGACTTAAACCGGAAACGCGCGCGCATCCAAAATATTGAAACCGAAAAAGTGGTAGCCACCGTGCCGCTGGCCGAAGTTGCAAACTATTCTACCCAGCTGCGCTCCATGACCCACGGCCAGGGAAGCTATTCCCTGCATTTTGCCCGCTACGAAGAAGTTTTGCCCAAAACCCAGGAAACGCTGATGGCAATTTACGAAAAAGCCAAGGCGGAAGGAGGACTGGAGCGATGAAAGGGGGAACAAAAAATGCACCATTGTACAATTGAAAAAGAAACCGCCCTGACCGTTGACCTCTTTAATTTGTTTGAATTGCATCACATTGACGATATCGGCAGCAAAATGGCAGAAAAAGAACACTTAAAATATGTTGGCTACCATGCGGACGCTACCGGCGGCTACGGAGAGCATAACGCAAAGGTGTTTTTACACTTTAACCGGGTGGCTAAAAGTATAAATTAAAGCCTCCATTGGCCGTCTTGCATGATTATTTGGGATGACTGGCCGCTTTCCGGCGTATAAGTAATTTTAACTGTAACATCAGGCAAGATAAAATCCAGATGCCCATCAGAGGTGTTTTGCCCTCCCGGCGCATCTTGGTTATTACCCAGGCCCAAATGAACCGTCCCCGCCGCTTTTTCATTCTGGAGAGCATTGTCAATTACTGGAAATGGCGCCAGCCCAATCCCAAATTCCCCAATTACATTAGCTGAAGAATCGATGGTTATCATTTTTATAATCTCATCTAAATCTTTTGCAGCTCCTGCTCTGTCAGCATCCAGCCAACTGGCCGCAACTACTTTGCCGTTTTTTAATTCAATCCTGATTGGGCTAGACAACGGAGCACTAAGAACCGGAGTATCAACAATCATCACCCCATTGGCTCCATCCTCAATGGCAGCCAAATACAATTCCCCTCCCGGGATATTGGCCGCCGAACCCGGTCCAATGGTAACATCATTGGCTGGACTTCTGCCGGTAATCTGCAGTGTGATATCTGTACCTAATGCAGAAGTTATTCTGACGGTTTGAGCATTTTCCAGTACATCTTCTAATTGACTGACGCGCGCGCTCATCGATGCAAAATCCGGCCGCGCACAAACCATCTCACGCGTTACTCCCGGCCCATGTCCCGTGCGGACCGTCTTGGTGGCTTGCCCCAGTGCAATTTGGGCATCAACCAATTTGACTCTTCCCTGGTGATCAGCATCTGGGAGTGTAACAAAATTGAGGAATAAATCATACTTGGCGGCTACTTTCCCTTGAGCTGCACCGCGGCTGGCATCCGCTTGAAATTGCTTAAATTGTGTATCATTAATCAAAATCTGCGGTTGGTCAGTGATTTCAGTAAAAATGGCTTCCAAGCCCTGCTGGTTAAAACGATTTTTCCCGATATTATAAAGCACAACTTCTGCTCCAATTTTTTCCGCCGCTTTTTGAAACGCTTTGGCAATTTTCTTGTTTGCCGCGTCATAAACCACAAAAACCCTTTGCCCTGGTTGAAGGTCCAGCATCCCGGTCAAATAGGCCTTTGCGCCATCTTCCAACGCCGCCGCATCACAAGAATTGCTTTGTCCTCTCTGCCCTATCGCCACTAAAGGAAAACTTGAAGCCGTTGAAACCGCCGACACTGCCGAAATTCCCATGATAAACTACCTCCTCAAAAATTAAAAACTATGCCGGTTGCCCAAGCTCCAACACTAAGGGATACAAAGGTGCATTTCCGGAAGCAACTCTTACGCCGGGCGCAGTTGTACCTTCAGGCCCAATATGTCTTTGCGCTTCATCAAAATCAAAATAAAGCCGGCTGCCAAACACTGGATGAGCTCCCGACAAAAACGCACTAAACCAAAAGCTCGTAATGCCAATAGCCCGTAACGCTTCTACAAAGCTAGCGTTCCCAAACAACTGATCATCTATCCATCTTGCCCCATCCATGTGCCCGAGACTCATCTCGCGAGCCCCCTGATAAGTGCTATAACCAAGTGCAGAGTATGGGATATCAGTCAACAAGCTAATCGCCTTGGCAACACGATTTACCATAAACGACGGGACATCAACTCGATCATCAGTTATGCGCATGGTTGCCCCTTCCGACAGGCCAGCTTGCATACAATCCAGCACCTTTCGAACACGATACTCACCGCCGCCCAAAACTAATAAGCGCATATCTTTTTGGGAACGCAACCTTACCGGAATAACCCTTCCCAAACTTTCAACTGAAAAATATGAATCACTGTGTATTTGTACAAAGCGCTTAAGCGGAATATCGCCCAAAGTATTTATATCCAACTTAGATGTCACGCCATCCGGCGCAACATCTCCTTCCCGCGCAACATAAAAAACACGTGGAATATTAAACATCTCGCGGGCCGATGCTTCCGGAATTCGCACCAGAACGCCGCCAGGGCGGTTACTTCTGAAGTAACGAGCATCACTTTGGGCTCGCGCTAACGGTGATCCCCTCATAAGATCACTGAGCCTAACTCTTCTTCCAGAAATTGCTTCAGTCATATTTATCCCTCCCATTGATTTTTGTTAAACGATCTGGAACAATTTAATCTCGTCCAAACGCCAAAAAAATTGCATAAAAAAGAGGGATTATTTTTACAGTTTAACCACTACCGCATTCGAAATTCCATCAATTTGGGTAAGCTCTTTTAGCACGTTAGCCGGTACTTCGTTATCAATATTGACCACCATGACCGCCCGCTCCCCTACTTTTTGCCTCCCCACATCCATCGCCGCAATGTTGATGTTATGTTTGCCAAGCAATGTCCCGAGTTTGCCAATCATACCGGGCTTGTCGATATTGTTTAATACCAGGAGATACCCGGACGGCATTGCATCCACATTAAAACCATCCACTAAAACAATGTGCTCGGACGGAGCGCCGACTCTGCCACCAAACAACGCCCCACCCACCTCGCGCTTTAAATCCTTACCTTCAACCTTAATGTGGATTAAGTTAGCATAATCCTCGGATTCAGCAATGTGTGCTTCAACAATTTTTATCCCGCGCTCTTTGGCAATATGCGTGGCGTTAACAAAATTGACGGATTCTTCGAGCATTTTTGATAATACGCCTTTCAAAACCGCGGTGGTTAAAAGCGTGGTATCCAAATCGGCAATTTCGCCAATGTATGATATTTTTACTTTATCAATTGCGCCCAGCGTCAACTGCGAAGACAGCGCGCCTAATTTTTCGGCCAAGCCCAAATACGGTTTAACTTTGGCCATAATTTCGGGCTTCACCGACGGGATATTGACTGCGGAGCGCGCCGATCCACCATTGAGGACATCAACAATTTGCTCAACCACGTCAATGGCAACGTTTACTTGCGCCTCTTCGGTGGAAGCACCCAGGTGAGGAACGACAATACAATTTGGCAGGCCAAAAAGCGGGCTTTCGGTGGTGGGCTCTTTTTCGAAAACGTCCAGCGCCGCTCCGGCAATAACCTTGTCCTTCAATGCTTCGGCCAATTCTGCCTCATTTACAATCCCACCGCGGGCACAATTTATCAGCCGGGCGGTTTTTTTCATTAATGCCAGCTTGTCTTTATTGATTAAATTGAGCGTGTCTTTGTTTTTTGGCAAATGCAATGATACAAAATCCGCCGTGCGCAAAACCTCATCCAGGCCTTTCAACTCAACGCCCATGTTCTTGGCAGTTTCTTCCGAAACAAACGGGTCGTATGCCACTACTTTCATTTCAAACCCTTGCGCAAACGAGGCCACTTTACTGCCGATTTTCCCCATGCCAATTAGCCCCAAAGTTTTACCGTAAAGCTCGGTCCCCATAAAACTTTTACGGTCCCAGTCGCCCGCAATCAATTTTTTATACGCTTGGGGGATAGACCGCGCCAAAGAAAGCAGCATGGCAAACGAATGTTCGGCCGCCGCAATGGTATTACCTTCAGGAGAATTGACCACAATAATCCCGCGCGCAGTGGCCGCGGGAACATCCACATTGTCTACCCCTACTCCCGCCCGCGCGATAATTTTTAGTTTTTTGCCGGCCTCAATAATTTTAGCCGTAATTTTGGTGGCAGAACGTACTACCACCGCATCGTATTCGGGAATAATTTTAATGATTTCTTCTTCGGGCAAGCCGGTTTTCATGTCGGCTACAAAACCGGCATCTTTCAGCATTTTTAACCCGTCATCGGCAATTTTGTCCGCGGCAAGAACTTTAAATGTCATAGTTTAATCTCCTTTTTACGCCAGCATCTCCAGCATCGCTTTGGGACCTTTGCCAATTTCAATTCCCTTGGCACCCATCTGGGTAAACAACAATTCCAGAGCGCCAATGGTGGCCACTAATTCAAGCTTATCCACATAGCCCAAATGCCCGATGCGGAAAATTTTGCCCTTCAAATCGCCCTGCCCCGGCGCCACTTCCACCCCAAATTTTCTGATTTCAGACCTGACTTTTTCGCCGTCAATGCCATCGGGAGGAATAATTGCCGTAACCGCGCAAGACGCACAGGCATCATCGGCCAATAATGTGCAACCCGCGGCCCTAACTCCCGCCCGCACCGCCTTGGTAACCATCATATGTCGCTCATATATTCCTTCCAACCCTTCTTCCTGGATCATTTTGATGGCCTCGTGCATGCCAAAAATGATGGACTCTGGAGGAGTAGTATAAGTTTGACCCTTATCGGCAAATTTCTTTTGCACCTTCGCGTCCCAATAAAACTTGGGAAGCTTTGAAACCTCACAAGCCGCCCAGGCACGCGCGCTCATGGACATGGCAGCAACTCCGGGAGGAACCATGAATGCCTTTTGCGACCCGCACAACACCACGTCCAATCCCCACTCATCCGCCGGCAAAGGTGAAGTTAAAAGCCCGGAAATAGAATCGACAATCATCAACGCTCCATGTTTGCGCACCACTTCAGAAATTCTCTTAATATCGTTCAACACGGCAGTGGAGGTTTCATTATGCTGGGCAAAGACGGCCTTGATTTCTTTATTTTTATCTGCGGCAAGCTTTGCATCTAATTCATCAATATTGATTGTTTTCCCCGGCGCTGAAGCTTTTACTTGGTCCACATTGGTCCCGTAGGCCTTATTGATTTTTACAAACCTTTCGCCAAATTCACCGGTATTACAAACAATAACTTTGTCGCCCGCGGATAAAGTATTGACTACCGCCGCCTCCATGACACCGGTGCCGGAACACGGCCAAACCATCAAATCATTTTTGGTCTGGTAACACCATTTCAACCCTTCAATCACTTCACCTAAAATTTTAGAGAAGACCGGCCCGCGGTGGCCCAGCATATCGTGAGTCATCGCCGCCAAAATACGGGTGGGGACGGGCGTGGGGCCGGGGATCATCAGGAACTGTTTTAGTGGTTTTTTGTCAGACATTTTTTGGATCCTCCTAAAAAGCTAATTCGGAACCGATATTATACCATAGGGGAAAATATGAGCAAAACAAAAAATCAACTCAGCTTCCGCGGGACCAATCCACTTCCACGTATTTATTGCCGGACTTAAACTTAAAGTCAGTGTCGCCTTTAAAGGCGCGCTGCAGCACGTGGCCCAACCTCATGGCCAGGGTTTCGGACGTGGTTTCAACGTGCAACCCGCCGTTTACCTTATCAATTTTCATGAGACGCTCCAGAGGATTTTTTTGCTCGGCGCGCCGCTCTTCCGATTTAATCAGATGCACCACGTCTTCAAAATGTTCGGCCAGAAAATCTCCCCGGATGTTCACGATCCCCAGCGGATAATTATCTTTAATTTTATGGCAGGCCGGGCAAAGATGGCGCTTCGCGCCTTTATCCTTCAACAGCAGTTTTGCCTGCGGATCATCACGGTGCCAGCGCTTTTTTTGGTAGATTAACTTGCAGGTCGGGCAAACCGCCGGCTCCACCCCACCCTGGTATTCGGCGTAGGGATCCTTCAGACGCTTGCTAAGTTGGGTATAGTGCTCGTGAAATATACCTTTGGCTGAACCAGTTTGATGCCTTGCCATAATATAAACCTCCAAAAAAGATTAACGTTTGGAGTATTGGAAGCGCTTGCGGGCGCGCTTACGTCCGTATTTTTTGCGCTCTTTGGCTCTCGGATCGCGCGTCAGCAACCCTTCCACTTTCAGTTTTTTACGGAAATCCGGGTTCAAGGTTAACAGGGCGCGGGCAATCCCGTGGGACAGAGCGCCAATCTGGCTGGCAACTCCCCCTCCCAAAATTTTAGCAAAAACATCGTAGGCGCTTTGCGTATTGGTAACAATCAAAGGCCGGCGCGCCGCCACTTCCAAAACAAACCGCCCCGCCGCATAATCCGGCAGATCTCGGCCGTTGATGCTAAATTTACCTTGTCCCGGCCTCAACCAGACCCGGGCAATCGCGGTTTTCCGCCGGCCCGTACCATAATAAAATACGCCCTCCGGCTTTACGGTTTTTTTCTCGTGATGCGGCTTCCGCGCCGGCTCGTGCGCAATCTGCGCGGCAGCGGAAAGATCGGCCAAAGCGCGGCTGGCTTGAGCCGCCGTATCGGCTCCGGACGGGTGCATCGCCATGCGGGCCGGGGCAAGCGCAGACTCGGAAGGTTTAGTAATTTCTACTGCCGCCGACGTTTCCACCGGCTCAACGATTTTTTTCTTTACCGCCGTCTTTTTTGCCGTCGGTGACTTCGGCGCGGCTTTTTTTTCTGACGGCGCTTTTCTGGTTTTCTTGATTTTCTTTTCTTCTTCAGCCATTTTATTACACCTCAATCTTTTCCGGTTTTTGTGCCGCAAAATGATGCGTCTCTCCGGCAACGACTTTTAACTTTTTTAACATAGCGCGTCCCAGTCTGCCCTTGGGCAGCATACCGGATACGGCAGAAGTTAAAATTCTGTCCGGATGTTTTTTTAGCACATCCTGGGCCAGCGCCAAGCGGTGCCCGCCCGGATAACCCGAATGCGAAAAATAAACTTTCTGACTCAATTTTTTCCCCGAAAGCTTGATTTTTTCGGCATTGACAATCAAAACATAATCCCCGCAATCAACGTGCGGAGTAAAAGTAACCTTGGTTTTGCCGCGTAAAATTGAAGCCGCCGCACAGGCTACCCGGCCCAGTATTTTATCGCTGGCGTCAATCAAGAACCATTTTTTATCTTTTAGCGCCGCCTCTTTTGTCAACAGATACGATTTCTGACTTTTTTGCATTTTTTTCTTAACCTCGCTTGCTTAATAATCAACCTTTACCAGGCATAAACCCTGCGCCGGAGCGCTGGGCCCCGCCCGGGCTCGATCCCGATCATTTAAAATTTGCCGAAATTGCTCGTTGGACAGCTTTTTCTGTCCTACTTTAACCAGTGTTCCCACTATCCCCCGCACCATCCCGTGCGCATAAGCATTGGCTTTAAAAGTAATGGAAATCAATTTTACTTTTAAAACCCTTGGGATAACTGCTTTTACCCCAATAAAAACGGGAACCGATTGCGTACCAATCGAAACCCTTTGTACGCCCCGGACAAAACTTTTTTCCGCTGCATTTCCTTTAGAAAACGCAAAAAAGTCGTGCCGACCCAATAATGACCGCGCTGCCCTACGCATGGCCGCAATGTCCAAGGGATGGCGCAAATGCCAGACCAAATGCCGCAAATATAAAGGGACATAATCTCCGGTCAACAAATTGTATACATACGTCCGACTACGTGCCGAATAACGCGCGCTAAATTTTGCCCCAACTTTTTGGCAGTTTAAGATCCGAATTTCCGGCGGCAGGTTAGCATTCAGGGCCGAAACTAGTTTTTGGGGGGATAAATTTGTTTTAAGTTTAAAATTTATCACCTGGCCCGCCGCCTGCACCCCGGCATCGGTCCGACCCGCGGGGGTCACCCGGACACCTTTGCCGCTCACTCGCTTAATTGCTTTTTCAAGTTCCCCTTGTACCGTGACAACATCATTCTGGATGCCAAACCCCGCAAACCCACTCCCCAGATAAGCCACTTTGGCTTTAAAATTTTGCATTAAACGCTACATCAACTCAAGCATCACCAGAGTAGCCCCGTCTCCCCGCCGCGAGCCAATCCGAACCATACGGGTAAACCCGCTGGTCCGGCCTTCAAACCGGGACAAACTTTTTTCGCAAATGGTTTTGACCAAAGTGCGGTTTTTTACGTACCGGTACAGCCGGCGCTTGGCGGCTACGGTACCCTGGCGCGCCAAAATCACAAACCGGTCAGCCAAACGGCGGGTTTCTTTTGCCCGCGCCAAAGTGGTCCGGATTTTGTCATTTTTAAACAGGGCCACCGTCAAATCTGAAAGCATTTGCATGCGCTGGTCAGTCGGGCGGTTTAATTTACGGTATTGATTTGAATGTCTCACTTACCACTACTCCTTTAAGGGTTGATTTTCCGCCTGGACCAGGTTGATTTTATATTCGGCCAATTTTTCCCTTACCTCGTTCAAGCTTTTCAGGCCAAAATTCTTGAAATTCATCATTTCTTCTTCGGAATATTTTACCAACTCGGCCACCGTCTTGATGCCGGCATTTTTCAGGCAGTTGTAGGAACGGGCCGACAACTCCAGGTCTTCAATGGTCATATCCATCACCGACTCGGCCTTTTCTTCCGCACCCTTAATGGGAATGCCCAGCACTTCCGATTTTTGCCCCAGGTGTACAAACATATCCACGTGTCGCGCCAGGATTTTGGCGCTTTCTTTTACCGCTTCGTCGGGGGAAATTGACCCGTTGGTCCAAACCTGCAAAATCAATTTATCATAATTGATTTCCTGTCCGACCCGGACCTCTTCCACTGCAATATTAACTTTCAAGACCGGGGTAAAAATTGCGTCCGTCGGAATATGGCCCGCCCCCAGGATGGTCTTTTTATTTCTCTCGGCCGGGGTAAAACCCTTGCCTTTTTCTACCACCATTTCCATTTTCAATTTGGCCTTGGCATCCAGCGTGCAAATCTTCTTGTCGGAGTTGATAATTTCAATCTCGGCGTCGTGTTTGATTTGCCCCGCCAAAACCTCACCCTCCCCCTTGGCCTCCAGGGTAACCACCTTGGGCTGGTCAGAGTGGGATTTGATCACAAGTTCCTTGATGTTTAAAATCATTTCCAAAACATCTTCGGAAACGCCGGCCATAGTTGAAAATTCGTGCGGAACCCCCTCAATTTTGAGAGAAGTAATGGCCGCCCCCGGCAAAGAAGACAGCAAAACCCGGCGCAGGGCATTGCCCAGCGTGGCCCCAAATCCCCGCTCCAGCGGTTCAACAATAAAACGGCCTTCCTGCGGTGAAACTTCCTCAAACTTAACCCACGGCTTTTCTCCAATCATCACCATATTACTTTCCTCCTATCTTGAATAAAACTCAACAATTAAATTTTCGGCAACATTAACGCCGATTTGCTCACGCGACGGCAGCGACAAAATTTTTCCTTCAAACTTTTCGGCATTGAAACTTAACCATGAAGGAACGGTTTTTTCGGCAATTTTGGGACAAATTTTATTTAAATTTTCCCGGGCAGAATCTTTAACCGAAACCTGATCCCCTTCTTTGGCCTGGTACGACGGGATATCAACCCGGCGGCCTTTAACCCGAATATGCCCGTGGCGCACAAATTGCCGGGCCGCAGAACGGGAGGGCAAAATTCCCATCCGATAAACCACATTGTCCAGACGGCACTCAAGCAGCCGTAAAAAATTTTCTCCGGTGGCGCCTGCCATGCAAGAAGCACGATCAAAATAATTGCGCAGCTGGCGTTCGCTGACTCCATAAATGCGCTGGATTTTTTGCTTTTCCCGCAAGCGGATAGCATACTCAGAAGGTTTGGAGCGCGCCTGCCCGTGCTGGCCCGGCGCGTAAGCGCGGCGGGAAAACGGGCATTTTTCGGTATCACATTTATCGCCGCGCAAAAAGAGCTTATCCCCTTCGCGCCGGCACAATTTGCATTTTGCCTTGCGGTATCTTGCCATTAGACCCTCCTCCTCTTTGGCGGCCGGCAGCCATTATGCGGAATGGGCGTAACATCTTTGATCGAAATTATTTCCAATCCTGCCGCCTGCAGTGCCCGAATAGCGGTTTCCCGGCCGGAACCGGGCCCTTTAACTAATACATCAATTTGCCGCACGCCCAATTCAACCGCGCGCCGGGCCGCGGATTCAGCTGCCGACTGTGCCGCAAACGGAGTCCCTTTTTTAGTTCCCTTGAATCCTACCGCCCCAGCCGAAGACCAGGCCACCGCCTCGCCTTTTTCGTCGGTAATGGTCACAATTGTATTATTAAACGTTGATTGGATATGCGCCACGCCGTGGGCGGCAACTTTTTTCTTTTTCTTTTTTACTTTGACAACCTTCTCTTCTGCCATTTTCAGCTCCTTTTGCTTGTACTCTGGTTTACGTCTTGTCTAGTTTCCTTCTGCCCGACCCAACCGTACGCCGTTTACCTCTCTTGGTGCGCGCGTTAGTGCGGGTCCGCTGTCCTCGGGCCGGCAATCCCTTGCGGTGCCGGCTGCCGCGGTAAGTGCCAATATCAATCAAACGTTTAATGTTTTGCGTTATTTCCTTGCGCAGGTCCCCCTCAACTTTATAGGGGCGCAGGGCCTCGCGGATAGACGCAATTTGCGCTTCAGTTAAGTCCTTGACTTTGACCGAAGTGTCAACTCCCGCCGCATCCAAAATTGTATGCGCTAAAGGATGCCCGATCCCGTAAATATAGGTGAGGGCAATTTCAATCCTTTTTTGCATGGGCAAATCTACGCCTGCAATACGTGCCACAAAAAAGCTCCTTTCTTGCTAACCTTGCCTTTGTTTATGCTTTGGATTGGAACAAATAACGCGCAAGACCCCGGCTCTACGGATAATCTTGCACTTTTCACATATTTTTTTTACCGACGATCTAACCTTCATCTTAATCTTCCCCTTATTACTTAGCTATTTCATCCGATAAATAATCCGCCCGCGGGTCAAATCATAAGGCGAAAGCTCAACTTTAACCTTATCCCCGCGCAAAATGCGGATAAAATTTTTACGGATTTTTCCGGAAACATGGCTTAATATCTCTTGGCCGGTTTCCAGCTTAACCTTAAAAATTGCATTCGGCAGCGCATCCACCACTTCGCCTTCCAGCTCAATTACATCTTTATCTTTTACCATACACTCTCACCTAATTTAATAACGTCAAAATTTCCGGGCCCTGCTCTGCAATCAACACCGTATGTTCAAAATGGGCGGATAAGCTGCGGTCTTTGGTAACCACCGTCCAACCATCCGATAAAGTTTCGATCGCATATCCTCCCATGTTCAACATTGGCTCAATGGCCAAAACCATGCCGGCTTGCAATTTGGGCCCCTGTCCCGGCCGGCCAAAATTGGGCACCAGCGGATCCTCGTGCAACTCAGCTCCCACCCCGTGGCCAAAAAGTTCCCTGACCACAGAGTAACCAAAACGCACCGCATGCTGCTCTATGGCATGCGAAATATCTCCCAGATGATTGCCGCACCGCGCCTGGGCAATTGCCAAATTAAGCGCCTGCTTAGTCACCCGGAGCAGCTTTTCAACTTTTTTATCAACTCGCCCAACCGGAAAAGTGGCCGCGGCATCACCATAAAAGCCCGCCACCCTAGCACCTACATCCACCCCAATAATATCCCCTTCAAGCAAAACCCGATCCGTTGGGATGCCGTGCACAATTTCATGGTTGACCGACAAACAAGTTGCATGCCGGTAACCCCGGTAACCCTTAAAAGCCGAAATCGCACCCATTTCTTCAATTAATTTTTCCGCGATACGGTCCAGCTCCAAGGTAGTAATCCCGGGAACCACGCTGCTCTTCATTACCCTTAAAACTTCGGCCACAACCGCACAAGCTTTACGCATGTGCTGCAGCTCTTTTTCGGTCTTTAGGGTAATCATTTTATCCCGAGTGCTTTTTTTATCGAATCAAAAATCTCATCCACATTCCGGGATCCGTCAATTTCTTTCAACAAACCCTGCTGCCGGTAAAATGCAACCAGCGGCTCGGTTTGCTCGCAATAAACATTAAAGCGTGTCCGGATTACTTCCGGAACGTCATCTTTTCTTAAAACCAGCACTTGGCCGCAACAGTCACAGATACCTTCTTTTTTGGGCGGCGCAAATTTTACATGATAAACTGCCCCGCAATTTTTACAGCTTCTCCTGCCGGACAAACGCTCAATAATGCTCTCTATCGGCACTTCAATGTACAAAACCGCATCAAGCGTATAACTCAACTTCCGCAAGATATTCTGCAGGGCCTCGGCCTGGGCTAAATTGCGAGGATATCCATCCAGCAAAAAGCCCTCTTTGCAATCGGCCTGCGCTAAGCGCGCATTGGTTAATGCAATGGAAATTTCATCCGGCACCAGTTTTCCGGCAGCCATAAATTCTGCCGCCGCATTCCCCGCTGCCGTTTTCGCTGCCACTGCTTCCCTTAAAAGATCCCCGACCGAAATATGCACAACGTTCAAACATTCCTGCAATTTTTTGGCCTGGGTCCCTTTGCCCGAACCCGGCGGCCCCAGTAAAACGATTTTTGTCATAGGTTTACGCCAACAACCCTTCGTACTGCCGGGTAACCAGATGGGTTTCGATTTGGCGCACCAAATCCAAGACCACCCCCACTACAATCAAAAAGGCCGTGCCGCCCAACCCCTGGAAACTGTTGATGTGGGTAAGACCTTCAACTATGGTAGGCACAATTGCCACCAGCGCCAAAAAAACCGCCCCCACCAATGTTAAGCGCGTAATAATGTATTCAAAATAATCGGCAGTCGGCTTGCCGGGACGAATCCCCATTACAAAACCGCCGTATTTTTTTATGTTTTCGGCCATCTCGTTTGGGTTAAAAGTAATGGCCGTATAAAAATACGTAAAGAAAAAAATCAACAGGAAAAACAAAATTATATAAAACCCTCCACCGGGAGATATGGCCGCGGCAACTTTTTGCACAAAGGACACGGGCACAAACTGCGCGACGGTTGCCGGAAACAACAGGACCGACGAAGCAAAGATAATCGGGATGACCCCGCCCTGGTTAATTCGCAATGGAATATAAGTGCTCTGGCCGCCGTACATTTTTCTCCCTACAATTTTTTTTGCATATTGAACCTGGATCCGGCGCTGTCCTTCCTGGATCACCACAATCGCCACGATCATCGCCAAAAAAGACAACAGCAAAATTGCCACTCCAATTAAGCTGGCACCGCCCTTGACCAAAGTAAAGGTACTGCCAATATATGACGGGAGCCGCGATACAATCCCGACAAAAATCAAAAGTGAAGCCCCGTTGCCGATCCCACGCTCGGTGATTAATTCGCCCAGCCACATGACCAGCACCGCTCCGGCGGTTAACGATGTAACTGCACCAATTAAAAATAATGGAAAACTATAACCCGGCTGTAAAATCCCCCGGAACCAAAAAGACATCCCGATGGCTTGGAAGGCGGCCAGTGCCACCGTCAAGTAACGCGTGTACTGGGAAATTTGTTTCCGGCCGGAGTCCCCTTCTTTTGACAATTCTTCAAGCTGTGGAATGACTACGGTCAAAAGCTGCATGATAATTGAAGCATTGATGTACGGCACCACTCCCATGGCAAACACCGAAAACCGCATCAGGGCCCCGCCGGTAAACAGATCCAAAAAACCCAAAAGGTTGCCCTGGCCAAACAGCGCCGCCAGCTTCCCGGCATCGATCCCCGCTACCGGCACGTGCCCGCCAAAACGGAAGAGGACCAGCATGCCGATGGTAAATAAAATGCGCTTGCGTAAGTCCGGGATATTGAATATGCCGCCGATCATGCCTGCCATACTGTACAACTGCCTCCCGCTTTTTCGATTTTTTCTTTGGCACGGGCGCTAAATTTATGCGCCAAAACCTTGACTGCTTTTGTAATTTCGCCGTCGCCTAAAATCTTAATTTTATCAGAAGCCGCCGCCCACCCTTTTTTTACTAATATTTCAGGCGTAACTTCAGCGCCAATTTCATTTAATTGCGATACATTAAAAACCTGGTAGCTGGTTTTAAACCGCAAATTTTTAAATCCGTGCTCTTTGGGCAAGCGGCGATACAGCGGCGTTTGCCCGCCCTCAAAACCCGGACGAGTGCCTCCGCCGGTGCGCGAATTTTGCCCTTTATGTCCCCTGCCGCAGGTTTTACCTAAAGTTGATCCCGGTCCCCGGCCTACTCTTTTTGGCTTTTGTCTGGAACCGGCCGCCGGTTTTAAATTATTTAACTTAAACATCCCCAAAAACTCCTACGCGGACAGCGCCGCGTCTTCCTCTCCCACAAATTTAATTTTAAGTTCAATGCCGCGCCGCAACGATTCGATTTTGACATCTTTTAACTTAGACAGCCCATCAATGGTAGCCCGGGCAATATTGACCGCATTGGAAGAGCCGATGGACTTGGCCACCACATCTTTGATCCCGCCCAGCTCCAGTATGATGCGCACCGCCCCACCCGCAATAACCCCGGTACCCCTGGGAGCCGGTTTTAAAACCACCGAGCTGGCCCCAAACTTGCCCACCATAGGATGCGGCAGGGTTGTTCCCACCATTTTTACATCAATCATTTTCTTTTTCGCCGACTCTACCGCTTTGCGGATGGCAGTTGAAACCTCGTTGGATTTACCGGTGCCTACTCCTACCCGCGATTTTTCGTCCCCTACCACCACCACAACCCTGAAACCCATCTTTTTTCCGCCTTTCACAACTTTGGTGACCCGACGGATCTGGACAACCTTTTCTTTGAATTCCTTGACGTCATCTCTGTTAAAAACTTCTGGTTCAGACAAAGCAAAACTCCTCTCCCAAAATTTATACTTAAAACACCAGCCCGGCGGCCCGGGCCGCATCCGCCAACGCCTGAATCCGTCCGCAATAAGATCGATCGTTGCGATCAAAAACAATTTTGCTGAGCCCTTTGCCAACCGCCTGTTTTCCGATAATTTCCCCAAACAGCTTAGCGGTCGCCAGGTTGTTTTTGCTCCCCAGCTGCTTTTGTATTTCTTTAGTCAGGGAAGACACGCCTAAAATGGTCTTCCCGGCATCGTCATCAATAAATTGCGCATACCAACCCTTTAAGCTGCGGTAAACCGACAGGCGGGGCCGCTCTGCCGTGCCATATATTTTTTTCTTGATTTTCCGATGCGCCATATTATGCCGCCGCTCCCGCCGCTTTGGCGGCTTTACCCGCTTTCCTTCTCACGTACTGGCCTCCGTACTTGATACCTTTACCCTTATACGGCTCCACCGGCCGGATAGTTTTGATGTCGGCCGCAACCTGGCCCACCACACTGCGATCCGCGCCGATAACCTTGATTTTGGTCTGCCCTTCTAGCTCAAAACTGACGCCATCGGGAGGAATGACCTCAACCGGATGGGAATACCCGATTTGGATGACCAGCTTTTTACCTTCTTTGGCTGCGCGGTAACCAACTCCCGACATTTCCAAATTTTTTATAAAGCCCTCGGTTACGCCAAAAACATGATTGGCCAGCAGGGCCCGGTACAACCCGAATTTGGCCCGTATCCGACGATCATCGGATTTAATTGAAAGCAAAACCTGGCTGTCTTTTACCTCTACCAGAACCGCCGGATCGATTTTTTGATTCAAAGTTCCTTTAGGGCCTTTCACCGTCACGCTGTCCCCGCTAACTTTGACCTCAACCCCCTTCGGTAAATTGATCGGTTTCTTACCTATTTTTGACACCCTTATCCTCCTGCGAAAATCCAAAATCTACACTACCAGACCTTCAATAATAACTCTCCGCCCAATTTTTGTCGGCGCGCCGCCGCATCGGTCAAAATGCCGCGCGAAGTCGAGATGATGGCAACCCCAAAACCGCCCAGAACCGAGGGTACTTCGCGCGCGTTAACGTAATACCTTCGCCCCGGCTTGGAAACGCGCTCCAGATGAGAAATGATTGATTTGTTTTTTTCGTCATACTTCAGGCCAACCCGCAGCATGCGGCGGCTGCCGCGCTGTAAAATCTCGGTTTTGTTGAGCAGGCCTTCCGCGGACAGTGCCTTAATAATTTCTTCCTTGATGCCGGAATGCGGGATATCCACGCTTCCCTTATTTTCCTTGATTGCATTTTTTATTCTCGATAATAAATCAGCAATCGGGTCGGTTAACTGCATAATCAGATTTCCTCCACTTTATTTGTCATTTGATATTATTTTCCTACCAGCTGGACTTAGTAACTCCCGGCAACTCACCTTTATGCGCGGCATTCCGGAAGCAAATCCGGCACAGGCCAAATTTTTTAAGATAACTGCGCCTCCGCCCGCAAACATGACAGCGATTAATGCGCCGGGTCTTAAATTTGGGCTCCCTTTTTAACCGTTCCAACCAACACGTTTTCGCCATTTCTTTTCTCCTCTAGTTTTCCCTGCGGAAAGGCAACCCTAAAAGGGTTAACAATTCGCGCGCTTCCGCATCCGTCTTGGCCGAGGTCTGGATGGTAATGTCCATGCCGCGGACCCGGTCCACTCTGTCGTATTGAACCTCCGGAAAAGTCATCTGCTCTTTGATGCCAAGCGAATAATTACCCCGCCCGTCAAACGACCGGGGGCTAACCCCCTTAAAATCGCGGATTTTGGGCAGAGAAAGATTAACCAGTTTGTCCAAAAAATAATACATGCGATCACCGCGTAAAGTTACCTTTAACCCAATCAACAGCCCTTCCCGCAATTTAAAAGTTGCAATTGACTTTTTGGCGGCGATTTTCAAGGGGGCCTGCCCGGTAATTTGCGCCAGCTCTTCGGCGGAAGCGTCAATTAACTTGGCATCGGTGGTGGCTTCGGTCACCCCGCGGTTAACCACAATTTTTTCCACCTTCGGCACCTGCATGACGTTTTTATATTTAAACTTTTTCATCATCTCCGGCACAATTTCTTTTTGGTATTTATCTTTTAATAACGGCATGTTTTAATTACATCCTATCAATAATTTCCCCGCATTTTTTGCAGCTGCGCACTTTTTTGTCGTCGATTAAGCGAAAACCAACCCGGGATGCCGCGTTGCACCTGGGGCAGACCAATGTCAGCTTGGAACCCGGCAGCGGCACAAATAGGTCTACAATGCCCCCCTGAAACTTTTGGGAAGCCCGTCGATGGCGTTTGGCCAAATTAACCCCTTCCACAACATAACGATCCGCGTCGCGCAAAACCCGGATAATCTTGTGTTTTTTTCCGCGGTCCTTACCGGACAAAACCAAAACGGTATCGCCTTTTTTTAACCGAGCAGCCATTTACAAAACCTCCGGCGCCAAAGAAATAATTTTCATGAAAGAGGCGCCCCGCTCCGCCCCGGCATCCCGCAGCTCCCGGGCCACCGGTCCAAACACGCGCGTGCCGCGCGGGTTGCCTTCACCGTCAATTACCACCACCGCATTATCATCAAACCGGACGTATGAACCGTCACTGCGGCGGATTAATTTACGGGTCCGCACCACAACCCCAAAACACTTATCACTTTTTTTGATGGCCGCGTGCGGCAGTGCATCTTTCACCACGCATTTAATAACGTCGCCCACGCCGGCATAACGCCGGCCGGAACTCCCCATCACATGGATACACAAAACTTCACGCGCGCCGGAATTATCCGCCACTTTTAAAATACTTTCCTGCTGAATCATCTTTAAACCGTTTCTGCCAGCTGAACGTTATCCAGCTTGCTTTTTTCTATAATTTCCACCACCCGCCAGCACTTCTTCTTGGAAATCGGTCGGCACTCAACAATTTTTACTTTATCACCAACCTGGCAGGCATTTTTCTCGTCGTGCGCAAAAAACCTGGATTTGCGCTTCACCACTTTTTTGTAAAGCGGATGGATCGCGGCCCGGCCTACTTCCACCACCGCGGTTTTATCCATTTTATTACTTAAAACCCTGCCGACTTTTGATTTTCTACTTCCTCTTTCCACCGCTTTCACGCTCCCTTTCTTTAACTACGGTCAAAACCCGGGCAATATCGCGCCGGACCGATCGCAACTTCAACGGATTTTTTAATTGGTGGCTGGCCCGGTCAAACCGCAAGTTAAGCAATTCTTTGCGCAAGTCATTTTCTTTAATTTTTAACTCGGACAAACCCAGTTCTTTTATTTCTTTCCAGACTGATTTAGTTTTCATATCTTCTCCACAAACCTGACCGCAATCGGCAATTTGTGCGCCGCCAGGGTCAAGGCCCGCTTGGCTTCTGCCTTTTTCATACCGGCAATCTCAAAAATAATGTGCCCCGGCTTGACCACCGCCACAAACCCCACCGGCTCCCCTTTGCCGGACCCCATCCGGGTTTCGGCCGGCCGGGCCGAATACGACTTGTCGGCGCAGATCCGAATCCAAACCCTTCCGCCCCGCTTTAAAAAATGGGTAATGGCGCGCCGCGCAGCTTCGATTTGGTTGGTCTTTAACCACGCAAATTCAAGCGTTTGCAAGCCAAATTCGCCAAAACACAAGGTGTTCCCCGCCGTGGCCTTCCGGCCGTGCAAATTCAAACGTTGGGCCTTGCGAAATTTAGTTTTTTTGGGAATCAGTGCCATTAGACCGATGCCTCAACTACAGTTTTGGGTTTAGCCATTTCTTCAATTATTTCATTTTCGCGTTTTTCTTTTTCGGGCAAAACCTCTCCCTTAAATATCCAAACCTTGACACCGATTTTGCCATATATCGTCATGGCTTCGGCAAACCCGTAATCAATCCGCGCCCGCAAGGTTTGCAGAGGAACCCGGCCTTTGTGGTACCACTCGGTCCGGGCAATTTCTGCCCCGTCCAACCTGCCCGCAACTTTTATTTTGACGCCCTTGCCGCCGGCACGCAAAACCCGGGTAACGGTGCGTTTGATGGCGCGGCGAAAAGACACCCGCTTTTCCAGCTGCTGGGCAATATTTTCCGAAACCAACTGGGAACAGGTTTCGGCATTGGGTTCTTCCTTTACATTTAACTGGACCTGTTTATTTACCAAACCAATCAAAAGGTCTCGCAGCATGGTAACTTCCCGGCCGCCTTTCCCGATAATTAATCCCGGCTTGGCCGTAAACAAATCAATTTCAATCTGGTTGGCGCGCCGCGCGACGCGGATGCGGGAAATCCCCGCCCGATAAAGCTTGCCCTTTAAAAAGTCCCGGATCTTCTTATCCTCAACCAGGTTGTCAGCATAAGCGCCTTCGGCATACCAAATGCTATCCCAGTCCTCAATAATCCCAAGCCGTAAACCCTTTGGGTGGGCTTTTTGTCCCATTACCTTATATCTCCTCTCCTGGATGACTGACACAAACCGTAATGTGGCTGCTGCGCTTTTTTATTGCGTGCGCGCGGCCGCGAGAAACCGGCTGCCATCGTTTAGCAAAGGTAGCCTCATCCGCAAAGGCCTCAGACACGAACAAATCACCATCAACCTTATAATTATGCCGCGCATTGGCCACCGCCGCCTTTAATACGTCGGCGACCACCCCGGCCGCTTTTTGAGGCATAAAAGCTAAAAGCGATTGGGCCTCGTTCACGCTTTTGCCGCGGATCAAATCAATCATTAACCGCACTTTGCGCACCGCAATTTTCACCCATTTAGCCTGCGCTTTAATTTTTACTGATTTAGCTGCCATATTAAGCTGGTGCCTCCGTTGGTTTTTCCACCGGTGCGGAATGTCCCTTAAAAATCCGGGTATGCGAAAATTCGCCCAATTTATGGCCCACCATGTTTTCGGTAACATAAATCGGGATGTGTTTAATGCCGTTATGCACCGCAAAAGTAAACCCAATCATTTCCGGAATGATGGTAGAACGGCGCGACCAGGTTTTAATTATTTTTTTGTCGCCTTTCCTGGTTTCATCAATTTGTTTCAAGATACTGGCATCGACAAACGGGCCTTTTTTGGTTGACCTTCCCATGGTTGTTATTTGCTCCTCTTAATCAAGATAAACCGGTCGCTGTTTTTTCTTTTGTGCCGGGTTAAGGCGCCTTGCGCCGGTTTTCCCCAAGGGGAAACCGGGCGTTTTCTGCCTACTCCGCACTTGCCTTCCCCGCCGCCGTGCGGATGATCGCACGGATTCATGGAAGTACCGCGGTTAGCCGGACGCCGTCCCAAATGACGCATTCTTCCGGCTTTGCCTAAAAATACGTTTTTGGCATCGAGGTTACCGACGAGGCCGACCGTAGCGCGGCAATTAATATGAACCATCCGCTGCTCGCCGGATGGAAGTTTAATTATACCGTAATTTCCCTCTTTCGCAACCAAAACAATCATGCTGCCGGCAGACCTACCCAGCTGTGCCCCGCGACCCGGCTTCAATTCAACATTATGGATAGTGGTACCTACCGGAATTGACCGGATGGGCAGAGTATTCCCGACTTTGATTTCAACCTCTTCCCCTGACATCACCGTATCCCCAACCTGCAGAGTGTTGGGAGCAATGATGTACCGTTTTTCCCCGTCAATGTATTGTAAAAGCGCCAGACGTGCATTGCGATAAGGATCATATTCAATCGAAAGCACCCGGGCGCTGACGTTATCCTTGTCACGTTTAAAATCAACCATGCGATAAAACTTTTTATTGCCGCCGCCGCGAAAACGGCTGGAAATACGACCCCGCGCATCGCGGCCGGCCGTTTTTTGCAATCTCACCAACAGGGACTTTTCCGGCTGATAAGTTGTAATATCGTTGTACTGGTCGTCAATCCGGAAACGCTGTCCGGGTGTTAATGGTCGTCTTGCTTTAACTGGCATCTTTACTAACTCCTTTTAACAAAATCCTAAATCCAAATGACCTCCGGCAAGCCGGGGCAGGCAAAATCCAAAATTAAACTGCCGCATCAATTTTTTCAATCTTCTGTCCGGCTTTTAACTTAACATAGGCCTTTTTGAAACGGCTGGTATGCCCGATTTTGCCGCGCATGACCCTTTTTTTCCCGCTGCAGTTGACGGTGTTTACCGATACAACCAAAACGTTGAAAGTTTTTTCAACTGCCTGCCGCACCTCAATTTTATTGGCTTCCGGCGCAACGCGAAAAACATAATAATTATTTTCCCGGCTGCGCGACCCTTTTTCGGTTACTAAATGCCCAAACAACACTTGCGCAGGATTTTTCATTTCAGGGCCCCCTCAAGCTGTTGCCAAGCATTCTCTTCGGCTAAAATGTGATCACAGTTCAATAAATCAAAGATATTTACGGAACTGGAATCCTTGGCCACTAACTGCTTAATATTGCGGGCGGCGCGCAGCGCCAGCTGGTTAGCAGGATCCATTATCACCAGAATTTTCCCGCTTATACCCGCCTCCGCTAAAACCTTCACCATCTCCTTGGTCTTGCCCGAAGTTTTGATTGGGCCCATGATTTTTACTTTATTTTCCGCCTGTTTTTCCCCCAAGACCATGCGCATAGCCAGCAACCTCTCTTTGCGCGGCATATAATTGGTGTATTTTCGCGGTTTTGGACCAAAGATCACGCCGCCGCCGGTCCACAAAGGAGAACGATTGTCTCCCGCACGCGCCCGGCCGGTGCCCTTTTGCTGCCACGGTTTTTTGCCGCCGCCCGACACCTCTCCGCGATTTTTGGTGTTGGCACTGCCCTGGCGCAGGTTAGCCAAATGCGCTACCAGTGCACGCTGTACCACCGAAGGTTTGGCCTTTTTTTGCGGATCGCCCATTTTATCCACGGCTCCTGATTATTACAAAATTATTTTTCTTGCCCGGTACCGTCCCCTGCAGCAAGAGTAAGTTTTTTTCTGCATCAATCTCTGCAATTTTTACTTTAGGCACGGTCACGCGCTCTCCGCCCATCCTCCCCGACATCCGCGTGCCTTTGAGCACCCGCCCCGGCGTGCTGCCCGCCCCAATGGAACCAGGCAAACGATGATTTTTTGATCCATGGGACATCGGACCGCGCCCAAAATGGTGCCGTTTAACTGTTCCAGCAAAACCCTTCCCGATTGACGTCCCGGAAATATCAACAATTTGGCCACCTTTAAAAGAATCCACGCGGATTTCTTCCCCCGGCTCAAACCCGGGCGCCTGCTTTAAGCGAAATTCACGGATAAAACGATAACCGCCCTCTTGTCCGGATTTTTTGGAATGTCCGGCCTCCGGCTTATTGGTTTTTTTACTCTTCATAAAACCGACCTGGATTGAGTTATAACCGTCCGTTTTTACGGTTTTTTTCTGTAAAACCATGCAAGGCCCTGCCTCAACTACCGTCACTGGGACCACGTCACCTTGCGCATTAAAAATTTGCGTCATCCCCAGCTTGCGCGCCAAAATACCCGGTGCGGGCTTAGCTGGTTTAGTTGGCTTTTCGGCCGCGGCTACGCTTGTTTCTGCTGTTGCTGCTTTTGTTTCTTCCGACATTTTATTGTTCCTTCAGTTTTATCTCAATGTCCACACCCGCCGGCAAATCAAGCTGCATCAGCGCATCCACCGTTTGCGGGGCCGGGTCCAAAATATCAATCAGACGCTTGTGTGTCCGGATTTCAAAATGCTCGCGCGATTTTTTATCGACGTGGGGCGACCGCAGGACACAAATAACTTCCTTTTCCGTTGGTAAAGGAATAGGGCCGGAAACATGCGAACCCGCCCGCTTAGCCGTACTGACAATTTTTACCGCCGATTGGTCCAGCACGCGGTGATCATAACCTTTTAACCGAATCCTGATTTTTTGTCTGGCTTGTCTAGTTCCCGCCACGTTTATTGCTCCTATTCTATAATCTTAACCACGGCGCCGGCGCCCACGGTGTGCCCGCCTTCGCGGATGGCAAACCGCAGTCCTTCGTCCACCGCCACGTCATGGATTAATTCAACCGTCATCTTGATGTTGTCGCCCGGCATGACCATCTCTACCCCGTCCGGCAGTTTGATGTCACCCGTCACATCGGTAGTCCTTAAGAAAAATTGCGGCTTGTAGCCGGTGAAAAACGGCGTGTGCCGCCCGCCTTCTTCTTTTTTCAATACGTAAACCTGCGCTTCAAACTTTTTGTGCGGATGGATTGATCCCGGCTTGGCTAAAACCATCCCGCGGGTCAACTCTTCTTTGGTGATGCCGCGCAGCAGTAACCCTACGTTGTCGCCTGCCATACCTTCGTCCAAAGTTTTCCTGAACATTTCAACTCCGGTAACCGTGGTTTTTTGATGCGCGCCCATTCCCACCACTTCAACTTCTTCCCCAACCCTTACTCTGCCTCTTTCAATCCGGCCCGTGCCTACTGTGCCGCGCCCCGTAATCGAAAACACGTCTTCAATCGACATCAAAAACGGTTTGTCGATTTCGCGTTTGGGATCCGGAATATAATTATCGAGCGCATCCAACAATTCTTGGATGGCTTTGCAGGACGGGCAGTCGGCCTTTCCACAACCACATTCCATGGCTTTCAGCGCCGAGCCCTTGATGATGGGTGTTTTGTCGCCCGGGAATTCGTATTTTTTTAACAGGTCGCGGGTTTCAACTTCAACCAGGTCAATCAATTCTTTGTCGTCTACCATGTCCACTTTGTTCAAGAACACCACCATCGAAGGCACGTTTACCTGGCGGGCCAGCAAGATGTGCTCTCTGGTTTGCGGCATGGGGCCGTCGGCGGCGGACACTACCAAAATTGCTCCATCCATTTGCGCGGCGCCAACTACCATGTTTTTTACATAGTCGGCGTGGCCCGGGCAGTCGATGTGGGCATAGTGCCGTTTTTCGGTTTCGTATTCAACGTGGGCAATGGCAATGGTGATCCCGCGGGCTTTTTCTTCGGGAGCGGAATCGATCTGGTCAAAGGCCTTGGCGGTGGCCATGCCTTTGCCGGCCAGATACTTGGTGATGGCCGAAGTCAGCGTGGTCTTGCCGTGGTCCACGTGTCCGATGGTCCCGACGTTTACGTGCGGTTTGGTCCTGCTAAATTTTTCTCTTGCCATTTTTTTGCCCTCCTTAGTTATTTATCTTCCTTCTGCTTTTTCAATTCCCGCCTTCTCAATCAACTTTTCTGCAACACTGCGCGGCGCTTCTTCGTAGCCGCAAAATTCCATTGTGTAGGTACCACGCCCCTGGGTGGAAGACCGCAGGGAAGTTGCGTAACCAAACATTTCAGCCAGCGGGACTTTTCCTTTGATGGTTTGGATACCAGCGTGAGCGTCCATGCCTTCAATCCGGCCGCGGCGGCTGCTGATGTCCCCCATGACGTCTCCCAAGTACTGATCCGGAACCACTACTTCAATTTTCATGATGGGCTCTAAAATTATCGGCTTGGCCTTCATGAACGCCGACTTAAAACCCATGGAACCCGCAATTTTAAATGCCAGCTCGGATGAGTCAACCTCGTGAAACGAGCCGTCATAAAGTGTACATTGTAGATCAATTGCAGGGTATCCTGCAAGTACTCCCGTAGCCATGGCTTCCACAATTCCGTCTTCTACCGCCGGGATATATTCTTTGGGGATGGCTCCGCCGACAATGTCGTTAACAAACTGGAACCCTTTCCCTCTTTCCTGCGCTTCAATTTTTAAGCAAACGTGGCCATATTGGCCGCGGCCGCCGGTCTGGCGGATAAACTTGCCTTCGGCTTCCGCTGCCCCTTTAATGGTTTCCTTATAAGCAACCTGCGGCTTGCCCACGTTAGCTTCAACCTTAAATTCGCGCAACAATCTGTCAACAATAATTTCCAGGTGCAGCTCGCCCATCCCGGAAATAATGGTTTGCCCGGTTTCCGGATCACCCTTGATCCTAAACGTAGGATCTTCTTCCGCCAGTTTCCCCAGCGCCACTCCCAGCTTTTCCTGGTCGGCCTTGGTCTTGGGTTCAATTGCCACAAAAATAACCGGTTCCGGAAATTTGATTGATTCCAAAATAATTTCTTTACCATCAGTGCATAGGGTATCGCCCGTGCTGGTGTTTTTTAAACCTACGGCCGCCGCAATATCGCCGGCATAGACCGCATCCAATTCTTTCCTCTCGTTGGCATGCATTTGCAATAAACGTCCGATTCGCTCCCTGTGACCTTTAGATGAATTAATAATGTATGACCCGGTTTCCAAGACCCCTGAATAAACCCTGAAATAGGTTAACTTGCCAACAAACGGGTCGGTCATAATTTTAAAAGCCAAGGCCGAAAACGGGGCCGAATCCAAGGGCGCTCTTTCAACATCATCGCCTGTCTTGGGGTTGAAACCCTTAACCGGCGGCTTATCCGCCGGTGAAGGCAGATAATCAATGATTGAATCCAGTAATAATTGGATGCCTTTATTTTTAAAAGCTGACCCGCAAGTTACCGGTATAATTTTGGCGTCGACGGTAGCCCGCCGGATACCGCGCATCACTTCCTCGTTAGACAAATGGCCTTCGGCCAGGTATTTTTCCAGCAAGCTATCTTCCGTTTCCGCCGCCGCTTCTTCCAGCTCTTCCCGGTATTTCTTTACTTCGGTTTCGTATTCTTTTGGGATGGGGACAATTTTAGTATTTTTACCCATTTCATCCTCGAAAATGGACGCCTGCATGGAAACCAGGTCGATGATTCCGGAAAAACCTTCTTCTGCGCCAATCGGCAGCTGCAGCAGGACTGGGTTGGCCAGCAACCTTTCCCGGATCTGGCGCACAACCCGCTTAAAATCGGCGCCGACGCGGTCCATTTTATTGATAAAGGCAATCCGCGGAACGCCGTACTTGGTGGATTGCCGCCAGACCGTTTCTGACTGGGGTTGAACGCCGCCCACTGCACAAAAGATTACCACTACACCATCCAGCACCCGCAGCGACCGCTCAACCTCAACCGTAAAATCAACGTGTCCGGGAGTATCAATAATGTTGATGCGATGGTCCCGCCACTCGGTAGTGGTAGCCGCCGAAGTAATGGTGATGCCGCGTTCCCGCTCCTGCACCATCCAGTCCATGACCGTGGTGCCATCATGCACTTCGCCAAGTTTATGCAAAACGCCTGAATAAAAAAGCACGCGCTCGGTCGTGGTGGTTTTACCGGCATCAATGTGCGCGGCAAAACCAATATTTCTGTATTTTTCTATTGCGTGAGTGCGACCCATACTTTATTTACCACCTGAAGTGGGCAAAGGCCTTGTTGGCCTCCGCCGCCTTGTGAGTTGTTTCGCGGCTGTTCATGGCGCCGCCCGTGCCGTTATAAGCATCCACCAGCTCCGCCGTTAAATTTTCGATCATCGAATGTCCCTTGCGGGAGCGGGCCGCTTGCCGGAGCCACTGCATTGCCAGCGCCCGGGCCCGGACAGAATCCACTTCAACCGGAATCTGGTAAGTAGCGCCGCCCACCCGCCGTGGTTTGACTTCCATCAACGGCAGGACATTTTTCATTGCTCTTTCAAAAATTTCCAAAGGGGATTTTTTTAATTTTTCGGCGGCGCCTTCCATGGCAGAATACACAATTTTTTCCGCTTTGGATTTTTGGCCGTCCCACATGATTTTATTGATAAATTTATGCACCAGCTCGCTCTGGTACTTTGAATCCGGCCCAATTTTTCTTTTTTTAACTCTACCGTATCTTGGCATCGATGCTGCTCCTTTATTTGGTTCGCTTCGCTCCGTAACGTGACCTTCCCTGTTTGCGGCCTTCAACTCCCGCCGTATCCATAATTCCCCTGACAATATGATACCTGACCCCCGGCAAATCCTTGACTCTGCCGCCGCGGACAATTACCACCGAATGTTCCTGTAAATTATGCCCAACCCCCGGGATGTACGCCGAAATCTCTTCTCCGTTGACCAACCGGACACGGGCCACTTTGCGCAAGGCCGAGTTGGGTTTTTTGGGAGTGGTGGTATAAACCCGGATGCATACGCCGCGCTTCAGCGGGTTACCGCCCAAGGCCGGCGCCTTGCTTTTTACGTTTTTCTGGGTCCGGCGTTTCCTGATTAATTGATTGATCGTTGGCACAATTTGCGCCTCCTTTATTTAAGCTGACGCTGCGGTTTCCGGCACCAACTCCAAGTAACGGTATCCCGGGAAACCGGTTCCGGCCGGGATCAACCGGCCCACAATTACATTTTCTTTTAAGCCGTACATTTCGTCGGACCGGCCCCTCACCGCGGCATCGGTCAAAACCCGCGCCGTTTCCTGGAACGAGGCCGCGGAAATAAACGAGTCAGTAGAAAGCGAGGCCTTAGTAATTCCCAGCAGGACATCCGTGCCTTCGGATTTTTCGCCTTTGGTCTTATCATTTATTTCTTCCAGATCATCCACGCTGATCAGCTCTCCCGGCAGTAAAACCGTATCCCCCGGCAAAACAATCCGGACCTTGCGGGTCATTTGTTTAACAATTACTTCAATGTGCTTATCGTTAATCGTAACCCCCTGGCCGCGATAAATTTTTTGGATTTCATCCACCAAAAAGGTTTGCACGGCCTGCGGGCCCAAGATCCGCAACAGGTCATGCGGATTGATTGCTCCTTCCGTGAGCTGGGCGCCCAGTTTTACGTGGTCGCCGTTGATTACTTTTAAGCGCACTTCGTAAGGCGCCGTATACTCTTTACTCTGACTTTTGCCGCCGGCCAAAGTAATGACGCGCAAGCCTTCACGCTCGGAAATTGAAACCACGCCCTCAATATCCGCCAGAATGGCCGGATCCTTGGGGCGCCGCCCCTCAAACAATTCTTCAATTTTTGGCAGCCCCTGGATAATGTCCTTGGTCTTGCTGGGGTCTCTGCGGATGGCTTCAACTTTGGACAAAAGATCGTAGCTGTCTACGTCATCGCCGTCATGTACCATGATCCGTGATCCGGCAATGACCGAATAAAATTCTCCCGGAGCAATTTCAATTTTGGCCTTCTTGCCGGTTTCGGAAATCCGCAACACCAATCCCGCCACCTTTGAGATCACCCCTTGCGCCAGTTCTTCTTCCACGTTAATGCGCTGGCCTTCTTTCACGTAAACCTTGTCTTCCGGCCCGGAATATTCTTTGGTGCTTTTTGGGTTATAGACAAAAATTTCTCCGTCTTTTTTTGCCAGCAGGGTTTCGTAATGCTTGCCCCCGGTTTTTTTCTTTTGCGCGGTGGTGTCCAAATTTAAAAATTTGATCCGTCCCGGAGAGCTGGAAACCACGTACTCAAACGTCGGGTCAAACTCGGCCAGGGTATCTCCCGCTTCAATTTTCTCCTTATTCTTTACCCATAAAACCGAACCGATCGGGAAAGAATGTTCCTCTTTTTTATCCTTGATTTTTACGTATAACATGGATTCGCGGGTCACCATCTTGATCCGGTTGCCAAAATCGTCCTGGACTTCCTTGACTTCAAACCCTTCGCCAAATTCGGTTTCACCTGCATGCTTAGTGCGGATGGCAACTTTGGCCGCTTTGTGCAACGCGACGCCGCCAATATGGAAGGTTCTCATGGTCAGCTGGGTGCCCGGCTCGCCGATGGACTGCGCCGCAATGATGCCAACCGCATCCCCGATTGAAACTACATTGCCGCTTGACAAGTCCCGGCCGTAGCATTTTTGGCAAAGGCCGCGTTTGATTTTACAGGTGAGTGGAGAGCGCACTTCAACTTTTTCAATTCCGGCTTCGGCGATCTTTTCTGCCAACTCTTCGGTAATTTCTTCGCCGCCCTTCACAATTACTTTCCCTGAAACCGGATCGGCCACCGGCTTGACCGTAATCCGTCCCAGTAGCCGAATTTTTAACGGGACTACTTCTTCAAACCCTTCGGTAACCGCCGATAAAGTGATGCTTTTTTTGGAGCCGCAATCTTCATCTATAATAATAACATCCTGCGCTACATCAACTAAGCGGCGGGTGAGATAGCCGGAATCGGCGGTGCGCAGGGCGGTGTCTACCAAACCCTTCCTGGCGCCGTACGAAGAAATAAAATACTCGGTAACCGTCAATCCTTCTTTAAAGTTGGATTTAATCGGAATGCTGATAATGTTGCCGGACGGGTCCGCCATTAAACCGCGAATGCCTGCCAGCTGCCGGACCTGCTGTAAATTACCCCGGGCACCGGAAAACGCCATCAAATAAAGTGAATTTAATTTATCAAACTCACGCAGCATGGCTTCGGTTACCGCTTCGGTAACGCCAGACCAGACGTCCAGCGAGCGGATCAATTTTTCTTTGGCAGAAAGGGAGCCGTCGCGGAAATGCCTTTCCAGCTCCGCAACCTCACGGGTAGCGCGGGCTACAATATTTTTCTTTGCCGGCGGGACTTTTAAATCTTCAATGGAAATGGAAACGCCGGCCAGCGTTGCGTACTTAAATCCCAGGCGTTTGATCTCGTCGGCAATTTTGGCGCAGACCGCCGTGCCATAGGTTTTATAAACTCCGAAAACCAGTTTTTCCAGGCCCTTTTTGTCCACCAGCTGGTTGACAAACGCAAACTTTTCTCCCGGGACCAGCTCTTCGATAACTTTGCTGAGTGTATGATTGAATTTGATCCGACCGACCGTGGTTTCAATTACCTTGCCGTTGCGTCGGACCTTGACCTTGGCGTGCAAGTGCACTACGCCCAAATCATTTGCAACCATGGCCTCCCAATCGTTGGCAAAGATTTTACCTTCACCTAATTTTTGGCGTTCGTCCATGACCGTCATGTAATACGTCCCCAAAACCATATCCTGGGTAGGCGTGATAATGGGCCGGCCGGAAGCCGGCGACAAGATATTATTGGAAGCCATCATCAAGAGACGGCTTTCAACCTGGGATTCAGGCAGCAGCGGCACGTGGACCGCCATCTGGTCGCCGTCAAAGTCAGCGTTGAACGCCGGACAAACCAACGGATGGATTTGGATGGCCTTACCTTCAACTAAGACCGGCTCAAAGGCCTGGATACCCAAGCGATGGAGCGTGGGAGCGCGGTTCAACATGACCGGATGCCCCTTAATTACTTCTTCCAGAATATCCCAAACAATCAGATCGCGATTTTCAATTTGGTGGCGGGCGCTTTTGACGTTTTGCGCAATGCCGCGTTCCACCAATTTACGGATTACAAATGGTTTAAATAATTCCAGCGCCATGTCTTTGGGTAATCCGCACTGGTTGAGTTTTAAATTGGGGCCAATGACAATGACGGAGCGGCCGGAATAGTCAACCCGTTTACCCAGCAGGTTTTGGCGGAAACGGCCTTGCTTACCCTGGATAATATCAGTCAACGACTTAAGCGGCCGTCCGGAAGACCCGGTAACGGCACGTTTTCTCCGGCCGTTATCTATTAAAACATCCACCGCTTCTTGCAACATCCGCTTTTCGTTGCGGATGATCATGTCGGGCGCACCCATGTTCATCATTTTTTTCAAGCGGTTGTTGCGGTTCAATACCCTGCGGTACAGGTCGTTTAAGTCGGAAGTGGCAAAGCGGCCGCCTTCCAGCTGAACCATGGGCCGCAAATCCGGCGGCATCACCGGGACCACTTCCAGAATCATGGCTTCCGGCCGGTCGCCCGAATTCAGGAACGCCTCGGCTACGCGGAGACGTTTGATTACGCGCAAGCGTTTTTGGCCGACGGCAGTTTTTAAATCGCGGCGCAGTTTTGAGACCAGGGCATGCAAATCTATCTTGGAGAGAAGCTCGCGCACTCCCCTGGCGCCGGTTTCGGCCCGGAGCGCCTTCCCCAGCTTATCTTTGGCGTCCAGGTATTCGGCTTCCTTGATAATATTGCCGACCTTATATTTGGTCTTGGTCCCGGCACCAATTTCGACAATAATATAAGAATCATAGTAAACCACCTCTTCCAATGATTTGGTGGTTACATCCAATAATAAACCCATGTAACCGGGGATGCCGCGCAAAAACCAGATATGCGCCACCGGAATCGCCAGCTTAATATGGCCCATCCGCTCTCTGCGCACCCGGGAAGTGGTAACCTCAACCCCGCAGCGCTCACAGATGACCCCGCGATACCTGACCCGGCGGTACTTTCCGCAATGACATTCCCAATCTTTTACCGGGCCAAAAATCTTTTCACAGAAAAGGCCGCTCCTCTCGGGCTTGAAAGTGCGGTAATTAATGGTTTCGGGTTTTTCTACTTCACCGTACGACCATTCTAAAATGCGTTCGGTGGAAGCCAGCTTAACCTGGAGCAATTCAAAGTCCTTAAATTCCGGTTTTGCAAAAGCCATGTCTGCTATTTCCTCCCTTTTGCCTTAAATTTTCCCCCGCTCCGCGATGAACTTTCTCGGTTCATCCCCCGCTTGCCAAACATGGCCTTCCCCTCTTTGCTTTCTTCGTCAATCGAAACCTCAACGCCTTCTTTGGTAATGGTCTTGGCATCCAGCGCCAAACTGCGCAATTCTTTTAATAAAACCTTAAACGATTCGGGAATCCCCGGCTTCCCCATCGGCAACCCCTTAATGATTGATTCATAAATTTTTGAGCGTCCGACCACATCATCCGACTTGACGGTTAAAATTTCCTGCAAAGTATAAGCCGCCCCGTACGCCTCCAACGCCCAGACCTCCATTTCACCAAACCGCTGTCCGCCAAACTGGGCTTTGCCGCCTAGCGGCTGTTGGGTAATCAAAGAATAGGGCCCGGTGGATCGCGCGTGCATCTTGTCGTCAACCAAGTGGATCAATTTCATCAAGTACATATAGCCCACGCCAATTTTACGGCCAAAAGCCAGCCCGGTGCGGCCGTCGCGCAATTCTACTTTTCCGGTTTCATCCATCCAGTCGATTTTACCTTTTTCTTTGGCTTCCAAAAGCTTGGCCTCAACCGCTTTTTGCGAAGCATCTTCTTCAAACATTTCGTCAAAAGGCGGAACGCGGTAATTTTCACCTAAAACATGCGCCGCATGGCCTAAAAATAATTCAAAAATCTGGCCGATATTCATACGCGAAGGCACGCCCAGTGGATTTAATACCACATCCACCGGCGTCCCATCGGGAAGGAAAGGCATGTCTTCAACCGGCAGGACCTTACCGACCACCCCTTTGTTGCCGTGCCGACCAGCCACCTTATCACCAATGGAAATTTTGCGCAGCTGCGCCAGGTAAACCCTGACCAATTCGTGCACGCCGGGCGGCAGCTCGTCGCCTTTTTCTCTTGAAAAAATCCGCACGGCAATAACTTTGCCGCCTTCACCGGAAGGAACGCGCAATGAGGTATCACGCATGTCCCGCGCTTTGTCGCCAAAAATTGCGCGCAACAGTTTTTCTTCGGCCGGCAGTTCGGTTTCACCTTTGGGAGTAACTTTTCCCACTAAAACATCGCCCGGCTTTACGTCCGCTCCCACCCGGATGATGCCGCGGTCATCCAGCTCTTTCATGGCATCTTCCGCCACATTGGGGATTTCACGGGTAATTTCTTCCATCCCCAGCTTAGTGGCGCGGATATCCACTTCGAGCCGTTGGATGTGGACCGAAGTGTAAATGTCTTCCCGCACCAGCCGCTCGCTGATTAAAACCGCGTCTTCATAGTTATAACCTTCCCAAGGCATGAACGCCACCAGGACGTTTTTGCCAAGCGCCAGTTCTCCATATGAAGTGGCCGAGCCGTCCGCCAAAATATCGCCGCGGGTAACTTTATCGCCTTCGCGCACTACCGGTTTTTGGTGGACGTAAGTATCCTGGTTGCTGCGTGAAAACTTTACCAGCTTATATTTGAATTTTTTGCCGGTGGTGCCCTCAACTTCAATTTCATCGGCCGTAGCCCGGATAACTTTGCCGGAACATTCTGCCACCACCATCAATTTTGAATCGATGGCTACGTTGCGTTCCAGTCCCGTGCCCACATAAGGCGCTTCGGACCGAAGCAGTGGCACGGCCTGGCGCTGCATATTAGCACCCATCAAGGCGCGGTTGGCGTCATCGTGCTCCAAAAACGGGATCAAGGCCGTCGTCACCCCGACAATTTGCTCGGGTATCACGCCGATATAATCAACTTCATCCCGTGTGGCAAACACAAATTCTCTCTTAAACCGAACCGGAATCTGTTCTTCAATAATTTTCCCGTGATCACCAATCTTTATGTCACAGGGAGCAATTTTATGCAGGTCTTCAACATCGGCCGTCATATATTCAATTTTACTGGTAACCACGCCGTCTTTTACCCTGCGATACGGCGTTTCAATAAATCCGTAATCATTGACCCGGGCGTGGGTAGATAATGAAGCAATTAATCCGGCATTGGGACCTTCGGGGGTTTCAATGGGACAGATCCGCCCGTAATGCGAAGGATGGATGTCGCGCACTTCAAAACCGGCCCGCTCGCGGGTTAAGCCACCCGGTCCCAGCGCCGAAAAACGACGTTTGTGGGTAATTTCGGCCAGCGGATTGGTCTGGTCCATAAATTGCGACAACTGGCTGGAACCGAAAAATTCGCGGATCACCGCGGCCAGCGGTCGGATATTGATCAATTGTTGGGGAGCCACGGGCCCGTCGCCCGCCAAAACCATCTGCTCTTTGATCAAGCGCTCAATTCGGGACAAACCTACTCTAAATTGGCGCTGGAGCAGCTCGCCTACCGCACGGATGCGGCGGTTACCCAAATGGTCAATATCGTCCGGCATTCCACCTTCAGTATTTAAGACAACCAGGTATTTGACAATCCCAAGAATATCCGGCTTAGTCAGGGTCAGGGTATCTTCCGGGATGTTCACGCCCAACTTTTTATTGGTTTTGTAACGCCCAACTCGTCCCAGGTCGTAGCGGCGCGCATTGAAGAAAAGGTTGTTTAAATAAACCTGGGCCCCATCCATAGTTACCGGGTCGCCCGGGCGCAAGCGTTTATAAATTTCAATCAGGGCCTCTTCTTTGGGCTTAATGGGACATTCTTTTAAGGTCTTGCGCCTAAAATCACCATCGCCCAGCACTGACAAGATTTCTTTTTCGGTGCAGTTGATGGCTGATAACAGCAGGGTTATGGGAATTTTACGCGTCCGGTTGATCCGCGCAAAAACGGTTCCGCCCGAATCGGTCTCAATTTCCAGCCATGATCCCCGATCGGGAATGACCGTGGCATAATATAAAGTGCGCCCCTGGTGTTCAATCCGTTTATTCTCACGGAAATACACGCCCGGAGAACGCACCAGCTGGGCTACAATTACCCGTTCGGCGCCGTTGATGATAAAAGTTCCCCTCTCTGTCATTAAGGGCAGGTCACCGATAAAAACATCCTGGGTTTTAACCTCGCCGGATTCACGGTTGACCAATTTGGCCTTTACTTTGAGGGGGGCGGCAAACGTGATTTCCCTAATCAAGCAGTCGGGCGCCCCGTATTTGGGGGGTTCCAGCTTGAAATCGCCGGTAAAAATCAGCTCCATCTTTTTTTCGTAACTTTTGATGGGCGAAAAAGCGCGCAGTTCTTCCGGCAATCCTATATCCAAAAACCACTGGAATGACTTTTTTTGCAATTCCAGCAGATCCGGGGCTTCCACCATCCGCCGGGACTGGCCTTTAAATAAATTTTTCCGCTCGCGCCGCTCTAAATGTTGCAAGGGGAATCACATCCTTTACTTTATCTCAACCTTTGCGCCCTCGGCTTCCAGCTTCTTTTTTATTTCTTCCGCTTCTTCTTTCTTTGCACCTTCCTTAACCGGCTTGGGCGCGTTATCTACCAGGTCCTTGGCTTCTTTTAACCCTAACCCGGTCACTTCACGCACTGCTTTCAAAACCTGAATTTTGTTGGCGCCGGTCGAAACTAAAATAACATCAAATTCGTCCTTAACTTCTTCGGCAGCGGCTCCCGGAGCGGCCCCACCGACCATCATCATCGGAGCCGCAGCCACAACGCCAAACTTATCTTCCAGGCCTTTTACCAGTGTTGAAAGTTCCAATACTGTCATGTTTTCGATTGTCCCCATAATCTCTGCAATCTTGGTGTTCTCTGTCATTTTTGTTCACCTCCTTTTGTTTCTTTTTGTTTTCTCACCGCATCTAACGCATAAACCAGCTTGCGCGGCAAGCCCGACAGAACCATTACCAATCCGGAAAGCGGGCTCTTTAACCCGCCCACCACCATGGCAATTAACTCTTCCCTTGACGGCAGTTTGGCCAGCTCCGCAATATCTTTTGCATCCAACAATTTACTCTCTACCACCCCGCATTTGATCTGGGGTTTTTCGGCTTCGTCAAAGTAGGCCGTTAAAATTTTGGCCGGCGCGATGGGATCCTCTTTGGCAAACGCCACCGCAATTGGTCCGATAACCTGCGCATCTAATCCGTCAATTTTTAAGGCCTGCAACGCTTTAACCAACAAAGTATTTTTAACAACTTTGTATTCAACCTGGCCGGCGCGCAATTTTTTGCGCAGTTCGCTGATTTGAGCCACCGTCATGCCTTTATAATCTGTGACCACAATCGCCGTGGCGTGTGCTATTTTTTCTTGCAGAGCATTTAATTCGGTTGCCTTTTTGGGCTGGGGTAAGCATCCGGCAGTTTTCATTGTTCTCCTCCGCTGGCGGCGTGGACCGAGTCAAAACTGTAAGGGTCTATTTTGATCCCCGGCCCCATGGTGGTGGAAGTTGCAATACCTTTGATAAACCCGCCGCCCTTGGCAGTTGGCGGCTTGGCTTTAATTACCGCCCCCACGATCGCCGTGATATTTTCTTTTATTTTTGATTCATCAAAGGAGATTTTACCGGAGGGGACGTTAACCACGCCGGCCTTGTCCATCTTAAACTCAACCTTGCCGGCCTTGAATTCTTTAACCGTTTTGCCGATTTCAGGAGTAACCGTGCCGGATTTTGGATTGGGCATCAACCCCTTGGTACCCAAAATTTTTCCCAGTTTTCCAACCACGGCCATAATATCGGGCGTGGCCAGCAATATATCAAAATCCATGAAACCACCTTTGATTTGCTCTACCAGATCCTCGCCGCCCACCACGTCCGCCCCTGCGGATTTGGCTTCATCAAATTTATCGGGCTTGGTGATGACTGCTACCTTTTTGCTCTTGCCCGAACCGCCGGGCAACTGGACCGTGCCGCGGACGGTATCGCCCTTTTTTAATGAACCCAATTTTATTGAGACCTCAACCGTCTCATCAAATTTAGCGCGTTTGGTTTGCTTTAGCAGCGCAATGGCTTCAGCTAAAGAATATAATTTTTCCCGGTCAACCAATTTTGCCTTTTCCTGATAATTTTTACCGTTGCGCATAATTAGTTCCTTATTTAATCGTGATCCCCATATTCCTGGCGGTCCCCTCAATAATCCGCATCGCCGCTTCCACATCATTGGCGTTTAAGTCCGGCAGCTTGGTTTTGGCAATTTCCCTCAACTGGTCGCGGGTTATGGAACCAACCTTATTTTTGTTGGGGATACCGGAACCTTTTTCCACCCCGGCCGCTTTGATCAGGAGCACGGCCGCCGGCGGGGTTTTTAACACAAAAGTAAATGAACGGTCCTTATAAACCGTGATGATTACCGGAATGACCGTGTCACCCTTGTCTTTGGTTTTTTCGTTGTAGGCCTTGCAAAATTCCATGATGTTGACGCCGTGCTGGCCCAGGGCCGGGCCGATGGGCGGTGCCGGATTGGCCTTGCCCGCCGGGATTTGCAATTTAATCACCGCTTGGATCGGTTTGGTTTTTTTCTTCTTTTTTACTTCTGCCATTAGGACATTTTCTCCGCGTGTTCAAAATTTACTTCAACCGGCGTGTCCCGGCCAAAAATACTGACCAAAATTTTTAGCTTGCCTTTCCCGGCATTGACTTCATTGACGCTGCCGGTATAACCGCGGAACGGGCCGCTGATGATACGCACCGTCTCTCCCAGATCAAACGCCACTTCCAGCTTTTCTTCCTTGACCCCAATTTGCTTTAAGACCCGTTGCATCTCGCGGTCGAGCACCGGCTGGGGTTTGGTGCCGGAACCAATAAAACGGGCCACCCCCGGGGTCTGGCGGATGGTATACCAGGCCTCATCGTCCAAAACCATCTCAACAAACACGTAGCCGGGAAACATCTTCCTGACTTTTTCAATGCGCTTGGTACCCTTGATTTCGAGCGTTTCTTCCTCGGGCACCAGCACCCGGAAAATTTTATGCCCCATATTCATCTGGGCAACCTCACGCTCGATATTGGCCTTGACCTTGTCTTCCTGTCCCGAAAAGGTCTGGATCACAAACCAGCGCCGCTCACTTTCATCCACCGGTTCAACGGGTTTTGCCGGCGGGGCCGCTTCAGTTTCTGGCTCTGGCGGGGCCACTTCGGCTGGCTCCGTCGGCTCCGTTTCGGCTATCGGTTGAACAGGAGGCTCTTCCGCGGGCTCGTCCGCGGTTTCTTCCTTGGGCGCCGTTTCCGCTGGCGGCGTGGGCGCCTCCTCCGACGCTGCTTCCGAAACCGGAGTGGGTGTTTCCGCCGCGTTTTCTGCCGGGACGCTTTTGTCCGCCGCATCTTCAGCCGGCAACTTATTTTCAATATTGTCTTCCATATTTCAACCTGCGTTATATTCTTCTGGCCGTCAATATCTTAAAAACTTCAGCAAACCCAAAATCCACCAACATCACAAAAAACGCCACCAGGATTACAATAACCAGAATCATGGTTGACGCCACCGTAACGTACTTGCGGTCAGGCCAGGTGACTTTTTTTAGCTCAGCCAGGGTCTCGCGCAAAAATTGCGTTACTTTATTACCGACGCCTGCAATTTTACTTGCCGATCCCAGCATAATATACCTTATATAACTTCAGGTTCAGGCGAGACAGGACTTGAACCTGCAACCCTCGGTTTTGGAGACCGATGCTCTGCCAGTTGAGCTACTCGCCTCTGTAACCGAAACCTTATCTTTTTCCCTCTTTATGCAAAGTATGCTTCTTGCACCACTTGCAATATTTTTTCAACGCCAGCTTATCTTTGGTGTTTTTCTTGTTTTTATTAGTTGTGTAATTTTTTCGCTTGCAAACTTCACAATCCAGCGAGATGATTTCTCTCATTTTTTCCTCTTAAAAACAAAAAAATATGCCCCAAAGCCGAAACTCTCCCCCCCTCCAAATTTACATTGGAAAAAAGAAGATCAGTTTTTGGTTAAACAAAGGGGAATTTTACCCCACGGCAAGGATAGCTGTCAAGCGGTTTTTTGGGGTTTTTTTGCTGGTTTTGGGACGGACCTAAATTCAGTCGAATTAAAAAGTTTTTTGATTATAACACAAGTTTGTTGCTCCATAATTCGATATACATATGTATAGGTGAATAATAATGTACGAATCAGCAACCTTATTAACTTCAAACGGCTACAAACCGTGCGGTAAATATACACTTTTAAACAATGGTGAATGGGAATCTTGTAAAGAACCGAGTTGGCCGATTCCACCCCAATTGGAAACATTGCCCATAATCGCACCCCCGATCAAACCACCAACTCCTCCTCCGCCAAAACCCAAGCCAAGCATCCAACCTCCCACACCCCAACCATCTCCGCCAAGACCATTACCAACAACAACCACTACTTTCGAAATGCCCCCCCCACCCA
>Ga0265292_1000596_pt1 | contig 46501 bp, 46 predicted proteins | sample Munlanlewell296A_FD_189080 | JGI IMG/M metagenome (GOLD analysis project Ga0265292, IMG submission 189080) | Leachate microbial communities from a municipal landfill in Southern Ontario, Canada - Leachate well 296A | ecosystem: Engineered > Solid waste > Landfill > Unclassified | place: Canada... | reverse complement strand
AGGTCCAGATGCGTCAGATGATCTGGCAGGAGGAAATTCAAAATGTCATTAAAACGAGTCATGAAAAATCCGTGGTTCGCCGCCTGGAAAAACTCCTCGCGGCGTAAAACCGGTCAATTTGAGTATGTAACATAAACGGTGGGTTGGTGGCCATGGAGGGGATGATATGACATATAGCTCCGCTGCCCCCAGCGGAGTCTTAAAGACCTGGGAAAAATGAGATAACCGTTAAATGAGCATTCACACCCGCTGGAGGATCTTTTGGGCGCGTTTGGCGAGGTAATCGAATCCGACCCAGGGAAGCACGATCCCCAACCGCAAAAGGTCCCGGTAATTCATTATTTCCGTTTGCTTGAGCGAGGAAAGCATTTTTACTATATGCCCCGGCCGATACCAGAACCGATTTCGAATCTTATTGCGAATTTTCAGTAATTTATGCTTGTCGAATTCTTTGCAATAAACGTGTCCGTTCGGGCTGATCCAGTATCCGGGGGTATTTTCCACCACTTCGCGAAGCGGCGTAAATTTGTCCATATACAATTGGCTTAGCGTGATGGCATGAACCCCAAGCTCCCCGGCAAATTTCGGAATCTCCAGCATCTCTTGTTCGGTCTCACCGATATTTCCGTAGATAAAGTACGCATGGTACCAGAACGGAAACTGCCGCAGCACTTTGAACGCGTCGCGAACCTGGTCGGTAGTAAATCCTTTGTCGAGTTGTTTCAATATCCGGTCGGTGGCCGATTCGATCCCCAGCAGCAAAACGCGGAAACCGGCCTTGTAGGCTTTTTCCAATATTTGAGGGTTCTTAGACACCTCAAGCCGGGCGTTGGCACAATAAATCTTTTTTATACCTCGTTCGATAAGCATATCGCAAATCCTCTGGGCCCGCGACGGCGTGACGAAGAAATTGTCATCCGCAAACTGAATGAATCGCGCACTCGTCGAGGCGATTTCCTCCACCACAGATTCCGCCGACCGAGCCTCGTACTCCCGTTTCTGACCCAGCGGATTTAAGTTGAACGTGCAAAATTTACATTTATATGGACAACCGCGGGAACTTAAAACCGTGTCGAATTCCAGCGGTAAAAGCTTTAATCCGCGGATCACGGGAACATATTTCGTCCGCCGCATCGTCCGGTCCGGCGGCACGATTGACTCGACCGATTGCAAAGGCCTATTGTCGTTATGAACAATCCCGCCATCCTTTCTATACGATAATCCGAGAATTTCTTCCCACGGCCGACCGTCGGCGAATTCGACAATCGTCTCCTCGCCTTCCCCGCGGACGACGACCTGCACGTTCGGACACTTATTGAATAGATCGTCCACGTTGGCCGTGGCTTCCCGCCCGCCGACCACGATCATGCGATCCGACGGCAATTGCCGAATATAGCCAATGACCTTGCCGTACTTGGCCTTCCAGCAAAAGCTCAGACAAATCAAATCGACCTTCTCGCGTTCGATAAACCCAAGCATATTCCGCATCGACTGCAGACCTCGCTCGTGTCGCAGATCGATCAAGGTGATTCGGTCCACGTGCCCCTTTAATGCCGTCGCGATATATTCCAATCCCGTCGGAGGAAAAATGCCAATCCCCGAACTGTGATCAACCAAATAAGGATACAAACACAACGCATGGCGATATTTCATTTTTCACTAACCTCAAAACGCAACTTTGGGTGCCGTCTTCTGGCCTTCGGGGGTCTGGAAGTACACTCCCGGCTTAACTCCGGCCATGCCCGCAAAGTAACGTCCAAAGAACGAACGAACATACGTATTCAAATTTTGCACCACTTCGTTATACCGCGTCCGCGCCACAGCAATACGATTTTCTGTCCCTTCCAGTTGATCCTGAAGTTTCAAAAAGTTTTCGTTGGCCTTAAGATTCGGATACTGTTCCTGCAGAAAAAGCAATCGCGACAATGATCTTTCCAATTGATTGGATGCTTCGACTTTTTCCGTCACGCCCTGGGCTTGAAAATATTTGGTCCTGGCATTGGCGATGTTGTTAAATATCTCTTCTTCATGCTTGGCATAGCCTTTGACCGTCTGAACCAGATTGGGAACTAAGTCATACCGCCGCTGCAACTGCGTCTCCACCTGTCCCCAGTTGCTTTTAACCGCCTCTTCCAAGCCGATTGCCCTATTGTATCCGTGATAAATGGGAATCAGTATGATCGCCCCTAAAATAACAAGAGCGATCACAATTCCTAAAATTACCGCACCGATTTTACTTGCCGGCTGCATCATTTTAAAACTCCTTTTGTGTTTGTATGGTATTTCCTTATTCACTCCCTTACGGTCGTGCCTCTTTTACGTCAAAACCTACCATTTTCCGCTCGCTCCCCCGCCGCCAAATCCGCCTCCGCCACCGCCTCCGAAACTACCGAAATTGCTCCCCCCAAATCCCCCGCCACCGAACGAATCGCGTCCCGAACCTCGCATATTCGACAGCAGGGAACCCGCCAACATTCCCCAAAAAAATGATCCCCCGCCTCGGCGAGCCATTTTGAAGATAATCCAAAAAATAAGAATCGGAAAAATAATTCCGAAACAAGGACTGACGCTTGATTGAGGCCGAGTTGTTCGATTAGGAATCTGGGGCATACCCGACAACTTTACCCCGCGACCCCGAGCAACCTGCTGCGCAATCACCGCCGTTCCTTCAAAAATGCCCTTGCCATATTGACCCGCCCGGAAATTTGGGACAAAATACTCCCTGCCGATTGTTCCGACAAACGAATCCGGCAACACACCCTCCAAATTATAACCAACTTCAACGCGGTATGAATGATCTTTGACCGCCACGACAACAAGCACACTGGTGCTTTGCTGATTGGCTCCAAATTTCCATTTGTCCGCCCGTTCAAGGGAATATTGCTCTATCGGCAATCCTCCTGACGTATTCACCGTCAGCACAATAACCCTTGCGCCGGTTTTTTGTTCCAATTCTTGCAGCAGGCCGATTAACCGCTGCTTCATCGCCGAATCGATCACCCCGGCTCGATCTTCAACATAAGTTTTGGGCGCAGGTTCAATCGCCGCCAGAGAAATTCCGGCCGAGACGAGGAAAAACCAAATAATAGTCAAGGCGCGTTTTTTCATATATTCGTCCGAAGCTTATCCACCAGCCCGCAAAGATGAATCACGATCTTATAAACATCCTGAAACATCAAATCAACCAGATCGGGTCCCAACCGCTCCTCCTGCTTCCGCAAACTCAAAAGCGTTCCCATCAACTTTTCGTCAAATCCAAAGCCCATCCCCGCCAATTCCAACATCGTCCGCGTTTCCTTCGACCGGTCGATATCCATCAGCCAGAGCATCGCCCGAAAAAGCGGCAGCAATTTTCTCCCACACGCGACGAGCAGCTGACCCACTATCTTATACTGGCCTAACCCGCGGATATATCCCTGCCGGAGCTGAATCTGGATCGACCGCAATTCCCGTTCACACTGCAATCGAACGTTTTCCTTGTTAAAGCACAAACCGTCGAACGGGTCTTGTCCGTACACCGTAACGTGATTAAACTGATACTCCAAATATTCCACCCCAAATACATCCAGCGATTGTTGAATAAATTCGTTCGTCATCAACAGCGGAGCCTTTAGCCGTAGCTTACCCATCTGATTTCCATACCCGGCCAGCGTCTTCAAAAGCGTGTGACTTTCACGCTCAACCACCACAACAGTATTAATATCGCTACGCCGCGGATGAAAATCTTCCGTCAAAGCGCTGCCGACCACGCTTATTGATTTTAAATTCTCCGCCATATCGTTCACCAATTGCGAAGCGAACGTCTTGATCGGCTTGCGAATATCCTCGCGTAATAAATCGATATTTATTTGTTCCGTATCCAGGGTAGACATTGTATTGCCCTTACAAAAATAACCCAATCATATTGTCACTGCCCATATCTTATCCCGAACCAGACGGTCAAACAACTGTCAAGCAGATAACTTTTTTGTGAGCAAGGCGCACTATGTACGAGCCGCGCCCGCGAAGGAAGGATTTAGTCATTTCTAATTGACAGAGTTGGAAACATATTTATAATCTTAGAGAATGCAATTTATGAGAAGTGACGGCTAAAGATCAGGAAATTTAACATGCACAGGCAAATGATGACGATGCGTATGAAAGTCGGGAGTGCACTGGTGCTTCTGGCCATTGGTGGCTTTGCGGGTTTGGGGTGCGAGGAGCGCACGTCACAGGTTAAGACCGCCGGCGCGGATGGGACGATAACGGGCGCAAAGGATTCGTCGCTGGATTCGGCGGGCATACTGGAAAGGGTGGCGATCGATCAGACGCTTCATGCGGCGACCACTGGCAGCGCGGCTCCTGTGGGGCCTTTGAGTGGATTGGTCAGTTTTTCCTCCAAAGAGGTCGGACGATATGTTCCAGACCCGATGGACGTGGGTCTTAAAGATATCAGCCGATCGCGGACGGAGAAAGTATCGCTGCAGGAATGTGTTTTGCGGGCGCTGGCCAACAATTTCAAGATCAAAACCGATGGTTATGGACCGGCGATTAGCGCGACGGATATTTTATCCGCGGAAGCGTCGTTCGACGCGGTGTATTTTCTGGATGCCAGTTATCAGAAGCTGGATGACCCGACGGGAAACGCGTCTGTTTCCGGCAAGAGCGATACGCGAGGGATGGCGAGCGGATTGCGAAAGCTGCTTCCGACGGGGGCAACACTTACCGGGACGTATAATCTGCTTCGCACAAAATCCGCGACTCAGGCGTTGGCGACACCAAACTCGAACCCGGCCTTTACGAATAATTTCGCGGTGGAACTTCGCCAGCCGATCCTTCGGAATTTCGGACTGGACGTCAACCGTTCGGGGATCGCGACCGCCCGGAACAATCAGCGGATCTCGAAATACAAATATCGGGAAACAGTCCGCGATAGCCTGTTGGAAGTCGAGAAGGCGTATTGGAAACTGGTTCAGGCGAGGCGGAGCGTGGTGATTCAGCAAATGCTGGTGGAACAGACGAAAGAAACACTTGGCGCGTTGGAAAAACGCAAAGATTACGATGTTTACGCGATTCAGATGACGCGGGTTCAGTCTCTTTTGGGAACGCGTCAGGCGGAGTACGTTCAGGTGAAAAATGCGGTCAAGGACGCGGAAGATCAACTCAAGGCCTTGATGAATGATCCGGAGCTAAATCTGGGTGAAGATATTGAAATCATTCCGACGGACTTTCCGACCCTGGGACCCCTGGTTCTGGATCGCATCGGGGAAGTCCGAGTGGCCTTGGAGTGCCGATCCGAGGTCCAGGAGGCGAAATTACAAATCAACAATCAGCGGATCAACGTCGCGGTCGCCAAGAACCAGGCCCTGCCGCGGTTTGACATGGTTTTTCGATATACGATCAACGGTCTATCCGATAATCCCGGCGACACGTTCGATCAAATGTCGACGAGCAATTTCCAGGATTATTTCGTGGGACTGAGTTTTGAATATCCGATCGGCAACCGCGGACCTCGGGCTGCCTTGAAGAAGGCGGAGCTGCAGCGGGACCAGGCGATCGCGGGTCTCAAGCAAGTGATCGAAAACGTGATACTGGAAGTGGACGTGGCGGTTCGAAACCTGCAGACATCGTATTACCAGGTGACTCCGAGCAGTCAGGCCGTCCAGGCTTCGGAGGAGAATCTGGCGGCGATTGTTCTGCGCAAAGTGAAGTTGTCTCCGGAATTTCTGGAAGTGCAGCTCAATGCCCAGGAGACCTTGGCCAATGCGCGAAGGGGATTGCTGGCGGCGCTCGTCAATTATAATACCTCCATCGTTCAACTGGAACGGGCGAAAGATACCCTGCTTCGCTACAACAACGTAAACATTGAGGCCCACCCCTAGGGAAAAGGACCCCAATGGATCTGATATTGCCGGAACGAATATTGAGACACCTCCTGGAGCAGGGAGTTTTCAGAGAACAGTTGCACGACCGCCTGGTGATTATTGGCTGGGTGATGCTGGGGGTTTCGGCACTGATCTGGATATTTCTGGGTCACCATCGGAAGGGGTATGAAATCACGTCCCTGTACTGGTTGGCCTGTTGTGTGGGGGTTTGGGGGTGTCTGTATCTTCCCATCTGGAGAATCATTCCATCGGCCATGCTGGTGATCGGGATTATCAGTTTTCTCTTCGCTTATCTTCCGATGCGGCGGCATCGTCGGTTATGGAAACGGGCGTGGCCTGATCATCTGGAGAACCTGGTAAAATCTTATCAACCTCCTGGTGGATTGACCACCAGTGTGACTGCGCTTTCGCTGATGATTTTTTTTCTGGGATTGTGTTATCTGACATCGGCGATGACGGCGAGGAGCAGTTTTATCATGGGGGTAGCGCTATTTATTCTGGTCCGCAGCGATTTTCGGTTAGAATCTGCCTTGGCGGGAATGGTTCTGATTACGCTGGCGATCATTTCGGCTTTTCTCGATTTGTTTAAAGTCTCAGGACAATCACCGCCGACGATTTTAAACATGGCGATTATTCCGATGGCGTATATGTCGTTTCAATGGATATGGCTGGGAAGGGTTTGGCAGGGTCAGATAATCGACGGAAAACCGTTGACGATTTCGGCTCGGATGGTGCATTTAACTCGTCATGTGGGGGTTATGATGCTGGGATTTTCGACGTTGCTCGCCGTCAAGCTGGCACTGTGGCCGATGATGCCGGTCGCCACCGAGCCGGATAACAGCACGCAGCGATTTATCCTGATGGGGTTGGCGTATGGGATTCTGTTGGGGAGTAATATCTGGATGTGGTTGAGGCTTCAGAGGTTCTCCCTAGGAGTGTTGGCGGCTTTGAATATTTTTGGGGCTGCCATGGCGGTTCTGACCCGCTTTCCGGGTTTCTTTCATCGGGTTTTTTGGCCTTATTGGTTCGAAGTGGCAGTTATCTATACCATCGTCGCCATGACATTGCTTTTAGTGTTTCGACGAAAGATAGAGAAAATGTCGAATGTCGAATGTTGAAATAAAAAAATGGGGTAACCGTTCAGGCCCCATTGAAAATGGTCATTGCGAGACCGCGCAGCGGGCGCGGCAATCTCGTCCCTTCACCAAAGGAATGAGATTGCTTCGTCGCTGCGCTCCTCGCAATGACGAGGTCTGAACGGTTACAAAATGGGAGAAGATTATGTCCCGACGGGAATTTGTTTTAGGGGTGATTTGCGGTTTGGCGGGGTGTTCGCAATTTCCGAAACAACCGCCGCACTCGGTGGATGCAAATGTAAAAGTCCGCTGCTGGAAAATTCATAATCCCAATCAATGCGATTATTTTCAATATTACGATAAGAACGGAAAAATCATTTCGCTGGGGTATGACGACAACGGGGACGGCAAACCCGATGCTAAAGTCGATTTGCTGGCGGTTGGCAAAGATGATTCTTGTCCGCATTATGTGATTATGCTGGATGGAATACCCTATTCCGTTCTTGAAAAGATGTACGAGGAAGGTCATTTCCGGCTGTTTTGCCAGCCCAGTGAACTGGTGAGCACGTTCCCATCGATGACGGATCTGGCGTACTCGGAAATGCTTACTCCGGGGAAACTTCTGGGGTTTGAAGCCTTATATTACAATCGGGAATCCGCTACTTTGTCAAATGGCGATTTGGTTTATCTGAAAGGCGAAAACGCACCGTGGGAAAAGAGGCTGAATTACCGGGCGCCCATGCTGCTGGACCCGATTGGATATATTAATCCGCGGTTTATGTTCAACCATGAGATGTCCGGGATTGAGAAAGCGATAAATCGATCCCGTGAAGGAACGATTTTTGTCTATACCGTGGGGACGGCGATGGTCGGGACGAAAGAGGGTGGCCCTGGGATCATGGATTGTCTGCGGCGGGTGGAAATTCTCTGTGAGAAGATCGTTTACGAACGGCGAGGCCGGTGCCGGATCACGATGCTGGCGGATCACGGTCATAACCTGACGGCATCGAGTTTTTTTGACGCGGCGGAAGCGTTGAAAAAAAACGGATATCATGTTACGAATAAACTGTCGAAACCAAATGACGTGATCTGTATTCAATTTGGGTTGGTAACGTACACCGCCGTTTATACAAGTGAACCGGCGAAGGTGGCATCGAGTATGTTGAACCAGGAACCGGTCGATCTGGCGATTTATCCGGACCAAGTCGATGGCGAGAAAAAAATCGTGGTTCGTGACCGCGGCGGTGAGGCCTATGTCAGCAAAGTGAATAATCGTTATCGCTACGAAATGGTAAAAGGTGATCCGCTGAAATTACGGGATATAATTAAAAAGCTTTTACTGGCAGGGAAAGTCGATAAGAGCGGGGCGGTGGATGATCTGGCACTTTTTGAGGCGACAGTCAATCATGAGTTTCCGGACCCCTTGGCTCGTATCTGGCGGGCGTTTAATGGAATGGTGAAATATCCCCCGGACTTGATGCTGACGATCCGGGACGGTTGGTTTTCCGGCAAGCCCGGTTTTGCACGGAGTGTAAATGTCAAAAGCACCCACGGTTCGCTGAATTGGAAAAATTCCGTGACGTTTATCATGTCTACAATCAAGCCCTTGCCGAAAGCGTTGCGAATGGAAGATGGGGAAAAAAGTTTCGGGTCTTGAGTTTTGGGGAAAAAAAGATGAAGACGGAAAAGACGCATCCGGCGATGCTTTGGGGGAAACTTCCAGATGGTAAGGTTCAATGTAAATTGTGCCCGTGGCAGTGTGTGATCGCTGAAAGTAAAACGGGAATTTGCCGGGTTCGGCGGAACGTGGGTGGGGAATTGGTGAGTTTGAATTATCATCAGTTGTGCGCGGCCAATGACGACCCGATTGAGAAGAAACCCTTGTTTCACTTTCAGCCGGAAAGCTTGAGTTTTTCCGTTGCCTGCGTGGGATGCAATTTCCGATGCGAATTTTGCCAGAACTGGCAGATATCGCAGATGGCCCGGGCGGAGGGCAGAATCGTCGGTGAGGGGATGGAACCGGCGAGCATTGTGGACCATGCCCGGCATAGCGGGTGTCAGTCAATTTCGTATACGTATACTGAGCCGACGATTTTTTTTGAATTGGCCTATGATACGAGTAAACTGGCTCACGAGGCGGGGTTGAAAAATGTTTTTGTCTCCAATGGTTATATCAGCATCGAAGCCTTGAAGATGATCTCGCCTTATCTGGACGCGATCAATGTGGACCTGAAAAGTTTTCGCGAGGAATTTTATCATCGCGTGTGTCACGGCCGGCTGGAGCCGGTCAAGGACTCGCTCCGCTGGTTGGCCAAAAGCGGGATATGGGTGGAAGTAACCACACTGCTGGTTCCAGGGCAAAACGATAGCGATGAAGAAATGAATGATATCGCGAAATTTATCGCCGAACAGATGGGTCCGCAGGTTCCGTGGCACGTCAGCCGATTTCATCCCGATTATCAACTGACAGGTATCCCGGCGACACCGATGAGCACGGTGGAAAAAGCCCTTCAGTTCGGTCGGGAGGCTGGACTTCGGTATTGTTACGGTGGTAATGTGATGGGGCACCAGTCGGAAAACACGTACTGTTATCATTGTGAAAGACCGTTGATTGAGCGGCGGGGATTTGTCATTAATAAAAATGACATCGTTGACGGCAAATGCCCGCAATGCGGGACAGTAATTGATGGGGTGGAACTGGATTGGCAGGGGAGAAAATGAAATCGCCGATGAACAGAGACGCATGCAATGCGTCTCTACAAATGGTTTTTATACTCGCGTAAGGCTTTGAGCCATTCCACGTAAGCATAGGGTAATTCATTTTTTCCCAGAAATGATTTTACCTGGCGAAGGGCGTCTTCGTAAATTGTCTGCTGATCGTAATTGGCGGGCGGTTTGCAAAAATAGGTTCGACACCCGATCGGTCGGGCGTGTCGGATGGTGCAGCCAGACTGGTCGTCGAGCCAGGGACATTGCTCCGTAACGGAATCAGGAACGGTATTTACTTGCGTGATAAAAAAGGCCATTTCAAGGTTCGTCAGGTAAAGGTTTAGTCCGCTGAGGGCGAAGTCACAGCATCGCCGGCAATTTTGGCAAGTATTTTGGACCTGGCCGATCTGGTCGTCGATTTGGCGATAGAGTGATCGCATAAAATCGATCATCTTCAGGGTCAGATTTTTGTCGTCGAATATCGGTTTTAGAGTTTGAATCAGCATGGGGATTTTTTAACGCGCTCTTCAATTTCCTCAAGGGTGAAGTGCTGGCCACGATTGATTCCCGGGCATCGTTGTGTGTTGTTGAGGAACGATGATGAACCGGTAAGGTTCATTTTCCAGAAGGGCCAGGTCCGGCATTGCTGAGGACGCACGGAATAAATCCGGCATTGCACCCCCTGGGCCGTCCGCTGAAGGAAAACACAATCGTAGTCAGGTAGTTCAATGAGACTTATTTTATGGTGGACCCGGCGGAGGTATTTTTCTGAGAACTGCTTTATGCTTAACTTCAAAAAATCGGCCATGGCGTGGATTTCTTCGTCGGTAACCCAGACATAACCGGGAACGCCGCTGCAACAATTTCCGCATTGAGCGCACTCAAAGTGCAAACCGGCTGCATACCACTTTTCTTTTTCAAATATTTTCATGGGCTAACCTTTTTGTTTTTTCCTGATTAATCATACGGCTTTGCGGGTGACATTGCAAATACCAGATAAAATTCGTGGTTTTGAAGCCAAAACAGCATAAAGGATAGGGTGGACAAAGTTTATAGGACCTTACCCGAAAAATTTTCAGGGCAAAAATAAGCTAAATTCAGTCCTTATGTCGATAAAGGAAATTGGCCTGTTGAGTAGGCGATATGTTATTGGACTTGCGAAATTATGGTTCGGGTATGGAAAGCGTAATGCTTTAAAGGAAGCAAAAAACAAATAAAACATTATAAGCTTTTGCTAACTAAAGCTTTGTTGATCACAAGACACGGACGTCGAGATCCATAGTTTAACTTGAAGGGAGTCAATTTATGGATGATTTTACCTGCTGGATTGAATGTTCCGCGCATAGAACATCTCTTGGCGGTTCTTAAAGAAAGTCGCTCTGTCTTTTTGCCGATGTGAAAAACACTTGAAGGAACTGTGGCACCAAACGAGAGAGTAAATTTATGCCGGAACTGATTACGCTAACAATCGAGAATTACAGGGTCAGAGAAACGGCGGAGTCGTTAAACCACCTGTGGTTTGATATTACAAAACGGATAATTGATATAGTTGTCGGTTTTGTTTCCCTGATTTTAGTTCTTCCCATTCTTGCGTTCTGCGCGTTAGTGATCAAGCTATCCAGCCGAGGTCCTGTCTTTTATCAACAATCGCGGGTTGGCACAGGCGGGAAGGTTTTTAAGATGTACAAGCTGCGAACGATGCATGATAACGCGGAATCGCGGACGGGCGCGGTTTGGGCGTCGAATAACGATCCGCGAGTGGTCGGGACATGCCGATGGATGCGGCGGGGGCATCTGGATGAATTACCCCAATTGATTAATGTACTCAAGGGCGAGATGTCGCTGGTGGGACCGCGTCCCGAACGACCGGAGATAGTGGCCAAGCTGGAACATATCTACCCCAATATTCATCGCCGATTGGCGGTGCGTCCAGGAATAACGGGTTTGTCCCAGATTCGTAATGGTTACGATAAGAATATCGAATGCGCTCGTCGCAAGCTGGACGCGGATATGGAATATATTCAATCTCGATGCTGGGGTTTGGAGCTTCGGATTTTGGCGGCCACGTTACCGAAATTTTATGATAAAACGGCCCACTGAGCTACACATTAAGTGGGATCAAAATAATGTCGATGACCCAGGCAAGAAAGCTAAAAAGAGAAGGAAGCAAAGACGATCCAGGGATGGTGGAAAGAAGGAGGTTGTTGGAGTAAAAGAGTAGTTCCGATCGACTGGCGCTGCCAGGAGTGATCAAAAAAAAGTAAATAGAGGCTATGATGAACATGCAAGGTATACTTGCGAAAACATGGAAATGGGCAGTGATCTGCGTGATGATCTGCGGATGCAGTCAGAACGCGGATCGAGTGAAGATGGCCCAACTTCAACAATTTCTCCAAAAGGACCGATCTCCGGTTGGAGGGGTTGAATATCGCGTTTTACCTCCCGATGTCATTTCCGTCACGTCACGTACGGTCCAGGAAATCGACAGCGTTACCCAGCAGATCCGACCGGATGGGAAAATCAGCCTTCCGTTGGTGGGCGACGTTTTTGTCGCAGGTCTGACCCCGCAGGAAATCCGTCAGGAGATTACCGCCGGTGCCCAGCGTTTCTATACGAAGGTAGACATCACGGTTTTTGTGTCAGAATACAATTCTCAGAAGATTTACGTTTTTGGTGAAGTAGCCGGTCCCGGTCCGCTTCCCTGGACGGGATCGGATACGCTTCTTGACGTTTTATCCCGGACACAACCGACCTTGCTGGCCTGGCCTGAAAAAATCAAGGTCATTCGGGCCAAAAAACCTCGCCGGGGCGGCTATATTCCCGGTGCCGAGGAATCTTCGGACGAGAACGTCGAATCGGCAGAGATTACCAATAAGCAGGGGGCGCAGGAATTGACCGTGGACCTGATGGCCATGGTCCAGACCGGAGATATGTCGCATAATATTATTCTGCAGCCCGACGACGTGGTCTATGTGCCTGCCAATCCGTTTGCCAGTGTGGGATTAGCGTTCCAGCAGGTTCTCTTCCCGGCTCGCGGGATTACTGACACGGTCAAAGTCCCTGGACAGGTGGATGGAGAGTATCAATATTGGAAGAATCGGAACAAATCTCAAAACCTTAATGTTCACCAGTCTGGCGGTGTGAGTGGGCTTGGTGTGATCGGTGCACTCGGTGGACTCTAACTACTAAGACAAGAGGAAATATCATGGCGGAAAAAAATGAGGAAAAGACACTCAAAGACGTACTAGCGGTGATCTTTTCCCACTACAAGCTGTTTTTGACCGGATCCGCATTGTTTATGATCGCGGTCATGATTGTCTCGTACTATATCCCGGTAAAATACAAGGCGGTGTCCAAATTTGAACGCCGGGGGGACTCCGTGGCCGAATCTATCGGGAGTAATCCCAACGAATCCTTCCAAACCAAGCGTTTGACGCTCAAGCAGGAACTGGCCGGGGATAAGGCGATCGAGAAGGCGATTGAGGAAATCGGAGTGACGAAAAATTTCGCCCGTGACACCAAAGGGGAGCTGACGGCCGAGAGTTTATTGCTGAAGCAAAACCTGATCCGTGACATTATGGCCAATGTATCCATCGACTGGGAAGTCCGGACTGACCAGGTGGACGTGGTGGCGGTCAGTTGTAGTGCCGGCGATCCCAAACTGGCCGAGCAGTTGGCCAATACCCTGGTCAATCGCTATATCACCTGGGTCGGAGGGAAGATCATCGAGGAATTAAAGTCAAGCAGGGAGTCTCTGAAGAAACAGGTCGCCAAATGCAACCTCTGCCTGGCCGACCTGAACGGTAAGAGGGTGGAATTTGAAGGAAAATACGCGGAGTTGATCGTGGAGGGCACGAACAATCTGCAGGAACGGATTCAGACGGCCTACGCGGATATCGATACCCTTCGCCGTCAGCAGCAACTGGCCAAACAAAAGGTTAAGCAGATTAGGACCCTCGTCCGTGACACGCAAATAAAAGCGATGAAAGAGCAACTCCAACTGTTGAAAAATGAAGTCGATACCTGCCTGACGTTGAACCAGATGACACAGGAACATCCGAAAGTTCAGGCACTGTATTCAAAAATCGCCAAGGTCGAGGAGCGGATCAAGGAAAACCGGGACGCGGAAGCCATCGTGCTGGAAGGTTCGGGAAACCAGGGAGTAGATAGCACCGTGGCGTTGCAATTGGCGTCGGCGGAATCGGAGGCCGAGATTATCACCGATGAGATCGACCGACTGCAGAAGCGCATTACCACCTACAAAGCGGTGATGACCCGATCAGTTCCTCTGCGGGAGGAATATTTAAATATCACAAAACCTCTGGAAGACCAGCAGGCGGCCACCAAGCGTTGGCAAAACCGTTTGGCGGATGTGGAAATGACCCTCTCGACCGAAGAGAGCCACCGCAGGACTCAATTGCGTAAGACGCAAATCGCCCAGAAACCAACGCGACCCTTATTTCCTCCTCTTTGGGGGATCATCGCCGCGGCCGTCATCGGTGGGTTGGTGTTTGGATACGGATTGGCCTTTTTCGCCACCAGCCAGGATCATACCCTCCACAGTCCGCAGGAGGCATCGGAGATTTTCGCAGTGCCCGTGGTCGGGGCGATCAGTGAAATTGAGTTAAATCGGCAACGGAAGATACGGATAATTCGACAAACCGCCACCGCATTACTTGTGTGTGGGGTGGTCATCGGGACACTGGGATTGTCGACCTACAGCGTTATTTTGCGCCTGGGATATCCCGAAAAGTACATGAATTGGAAAGTGACGATTTCAGGACTGGCCCAGCTGCCGTCGGCACAGGGTTACAGGGCAGCGGAGTCTATACAGTAAGGGCGAGTCATTCAGGAGTAAAAATATGGGACAGCTAATGGAAGCGAACAAAAAAAATTCAGTCGAGGAAACAGTTTTTCCGGTTGGATCGTCCGACACGGGAGCGGAGAATTCGGATGCGACCGAGAAAGATTCCGGAACCGCCCAGAAGGTGCAAGGCGCGTTGGATCAGATTGCCCAGGATATGGCGGGTGTCACGGAGTTGATCCGGGAAGCCCTTCCTGACGAAGACTGGCAGGATCAGACCCCGTCGGGCAGTATCCAGGCGCCGTGTGGATATTCGGAGGTATTAGTAGCCCATCACGACCGTGGGGGTATGGTTACGGAAGAATACCGATCCCTTCGGACCAATTTGCTGGCCCGCTATGCCCAGGAGCGGTTTTGCTTCCTGGTGACCTCTGCCGAGGCCGGAGAAGGCAAAACGGTGACATGTTTGAACCTGGCATTTGTCCTGGCCGAGCGCGTGGATCACCGGACGATTGTGGTTGATTTTAACCTGCGTAACAGCCAAATGGCGGAATTGCTAAAGGTTCCGTCAAGTCCCGGGGTGGCCGATTATCTGCGCGGCAAGTCGGAATTAAGTCAGATCATTCAACCGACGGTGTATCCGAATTTGTTTTTCATTCCCGCCGGGAATCTTGAAGGATACCAGGCGAGTGAATTGCTGGGCCGATCAGGATTAAAGAAACTGATCGCTCAAGTCCGTGAGGATTTTGATTATGTCCTCCTGGATACGCCCTCGGTAAATAAATATTCCGACGCGGGAGTGGCGGGATTGGAGGCGGGCGACGCGCTGTTGGTGGTCCGCATGAACAAGACACGTCGGGAAGCTGTCACCCAGGCCATCCAGTCCCTGCAAAATGCCAATATCAATCTTATTGGAATGTTGATGACGCATCAGAAGAAACACTTTTTTAATTGACGATAAATTCCGGCGAAGGTAGTAAATTGCGAATTCTTCTGTTAACACACCGGTTTCCCTATCCGCCCGATAAGGGAGACCGGATTCGGTCCTATCATTGGCTTAAAGCCCTTTCCACACAGCATGACGTGGATGTCTTGACATTGACCGAAAATGCGGTTCCCGAACCGTTTTTGCGGGAAGTGGAAAAACTCGCCCGACAGGTTAGAGTGGTAACCTCATCGCCGAAGGCGAAATGGTGGTGCGCGGCGAAGGCATTTTTCACCGGTCGAAGTCTGACAGAATCCTATCTCATCCCAAGAGGCTTCCATGAACGGTTTGAGGAGCTTTTAACCGCCGAGAAATATGATTTGTGTCTGGCCGTCTGCAGCAGTATGGGTTCGATTATGCTGAAAGACGAGCGGGTTGGGCGGTTGATCGTGGACCTGGTGGATGTGGACAGCGCCAAATGGCGGATGTACGGCCTGCGGCACCACGGATTACAAAAATGGGCTTTTAACCGTGAGAGTAAAAAAATCGCTCGCCTTGAACGCCAACTGGCCGAGCGAGCCGAAGTCTGTGTGACGGTGAGCCGGCGTGAATGTGAATTACTGCGGGCAGTGGCCCCCGGGGTTTCAACTTTGGCCATTCCGAACGGAGTGGATACGGAATATTTTGAACCGGAAGAAAATCAAAAAAACATTGAACGAATTGTCTTTGTCGGGCAGATGGATTATTTTCCGAATGTGGATGCTGTAAAATGGTTTGCCGAAAATGTTTGGCCTGCAATCACGAACCGGCATTCGGAATTACAGTGGTGCATTGTCGGCAGAAATCCGACCCTGGCGGTTCGGAACCTTGCTCGATTGCGAAATGTTTCGGTTACCGGAGAGGTTTCGGACGTTAGGCCATTTTTGACCTCCGCGATATCCATCGCCCCTCTTCGATTGGCCTGCGGGGTACAGAACAAGGTCCTGGAGGCCATGTCGGCGGGTCGACCGATGGTTACGACGTCGGAGGTGGCGGGGGGAATTGAGGTTACTCCCCAGGAAGAATTTTTAATCGCCAATGATCCGAGCGAATGGATCGGCGCGATTGACCTCCTTTTACGCGATAGCGAATTTTGCCAAAAGCTCGGAACGCGTGCTCGCCGGGCGATGGTGGATCATTTTACCTGGAATACGGTTGCCGATCAGATGTTGAATTGTGCGGCAGGCGATCGTTCTGGCGAGTCTCAAGCAAAACCCCGCTTAACGATTAAATCCTAATCCGGCATAACCCCGACAGGGGTATACGAGGTTCCTTTACTTTTCTCCTTTTCCATTTAGTCCAGTTTTTACTTGACACGGGGAGTGAAAAATTTTATCAATGACTGTTTGTATTTTATGGAAATTTGGAGATATAGAAAAAATGTTACCAGCGAGAAAGACGTCGAAAGCCAGAACGCGCAAACGCCGGGCCCATCATGCCCTGCCGGTGATAAACCTGGCCAAATGTCCGAACTGCAGCCATCTGCGATTACCGCATGCCGCGTGCGGCAATTGCGGATACGTTAACCCACGGACCAAGATTGAACTGCAAGAGGTTGAGGAGTCCTGAGAATGCGATTGGCCATTGATGCCATGGGTGGAGATTACGCGCCCCAGGAGATCGTCGCCGGCGCCGTTGCGGCCCTGCCGCTTCTGGCCGACGATGATCGGCTGATTCTCATCGGTCAGGAAGACCGCATACGACAATCGCTGGCGGAACTTTCGGAATGGAACAACGACTCCCGCGTTCAGATCGTCCATGCCTCAGAAGTCATAGGCATGGGAGATAATCCCGTCGATGCCCTTAGGCATAAGAAGGATAATTCCATCAGCAAAATGGTTCAACTGGCGGCGGAAGGACTTGCCGACGCGGTCATCAGCGCCGGAAACACCGGGGCATGCGTGGCGGCCTGCCAGATGAAGATCCGTGCCCTGAAAGGAGTTCACCGTCCGGGGATCGCGGTGGTTATACCTTCCTTCGCGGGTCCAATGGTCCTTTGCGACGTCGGAGCCAATCCTATGCCCAAACCCCATCATTTACATCAATATGCCTTGATGGCTTCGATCTATGTCAAGCATATATTTAATTTGCCCCATCCGGCCAGGGTTGCCTTGCTGAGTATCGGGGAGGAAGACGCCAAGGGCAACCCGCTGGTCAAACAGGTGCGTGCTTTGATCAAGGCCGACCCGCGAATCAATTTTGTCGGATATGTCGAAGGCCGAACTATTCTTTCCGGCCAGGCGGACGTGGTGATTTGCGACGGGTTTGTCGGAAACGTCGTTTTGAAATTGATCGAAGGGTTGTCAGACGGTTTGGCGAAAATGCTGATCCGGCAGGTCGCCCAGACGGATCCCAATCTTTTACCCACGATTGAGCCGATACTCCAGAAGATCATGCAAAATCACGATTATAGCGAACATGGCGGCGCCCCTTTGCTCGGAGTCGACGGGATATGTATTATCTGTCATGGTTCCAGTAATCGTCGGGCCATCAAAAATGCCATCGCGGTCGCATACCGACTCGCCAAAAGCAATATCAATGAGCGTATCGTCGAACATCTGAACAGTGTAAAACAAGAAGGTACGGCTGAGTGTGCCTGTGAAAATGGGTAAGCACCGAGACCGTCGGATAGGATAAACAGCCAATATGTCCAAAGTTGGAGCAGCGATTACGGGAACGGGAAGCTATCTGCCGGAAAAAGTCCTGAGTAATGTTGATTTTGAAAAATTCCTCGATACCACCGACGAATGGATAACCACTCGAACGGGAATTAAACAGCGTCGAATCGCCGCGGACAACGAAACGACGTCGGACATGGCCGCCAAAGCCGCCCAAAATGCCATTGCCGATGCCAAAATCACTCCCCAGGAAATCGGTCTGATTATCGTTTCCACCTTTACTCCAGATATGCCCGTACCGTCGACCGCTTGCCTCGTCCAGCACAAATTGGGAATTAAAGACTGCGGGGCGTTTGACATCTCGGCGGCCTGCAGCGGATTTGTTTACGCTTTAACCACCGCAACCCAATTTGTGCAAACCGGACTGTATAAAAATGTCCTCGTCATCGGGGCTGAATGTCTCTCCCGTGTTACCGATTACAAAGATCGAGGCAGCGCCATTCTCTTTGGTGACGGAGCCGGGGCCATCATCCTTTCCGCCGTCGAAAATTCTGATCGCGGAGTAAAATACACCAAACTTGCCGCCGACGGTGATGGCTGGAATTTGCTGTACATCCCGGCGGGCGGAACTCAAAAACCCGCCTCGGCCGCCACGGTGGAAAACCGCGAACATTACATCAAACTCCAGGGCCGCGAAGTCTATAAATTCGCCGTCCACAAAATGCAGCTTTTAATCGAAGACGCTATGAAAAGTTGTAACCTGACGGTCGATGATATCGATATGATCGTCCCGCACCAGGTCAACCAGCGGATCATCGACTCCGCCTGCAGCCACTGCGGTTTTCCCGTGGAAAAAGTTTTTGTCAACATCGACAAAACCGGAAACACTTCCGCCGCGTCGATCCCCATCGCCCTAGACGAAGCCCGCAGGACCGGTAAAATCAAACCGGGTCACACGATCCTCATGGTCGCCTTCGGGGCCGGTCTGACCTGGGCCTCCGCGGTTATAAAAATATAAAACCCCACTATTGTTTTGGAAACTGCGCCAATAATCGTTTGAAAAATCCTGCCAGGACGTTCGGCGGCACTTTCGCCAGTTGCGGGTTCAAAGAATCCTGCATTGCCAGTTGTTCAACTGTTTTGAGGGATTTATTTCCCCCAACGACGATTCTTTTGCTCAGTGCCTCGGCATCCTCCAATTCTCCCCTGGACATGTGCACCAAATATTTCTGAACCATATCCGTCAGTCCCTCCGTCTTGGCAAATTCGTATGAATTGCCCTGGGGGTGGGCCTGGTCTTTCGAGGGCGTACCGGGAGCCTCCTGATCTTCCTGCAGGTGTTGCAGCAATTTCAATTCTTCCTGCCTTAACTTCTTTCGGCGCTCTTCCTCCGCCAGGTCCACCGGGGTTAACGGGATCTCGTCCGCCTGATCTTTTGGCAAAGGAACAAACACATGCTGATTGCATCGGGGACATTTACCGCGTTTTCCCCCTGCCTCATCCGGGGCGGATACTTTTTTGCCGCAATGTTCGCAATGAAAAACAATGGTCATCTTATTCACCTTCATGAGCTTGGTATATCGTACCCAATTTACGGCCAGGTATCAACCCCCCCTTTTTTTTCAATAGCCCTTTGCCGCTGCATTGCCTCGCGAAAATTACTCAGCCACGGATTTTTTAGTCACACACTTTTTCTTAGACATTGCAAATGAGGCGTTTTAGAATGATATTTTTGATTTTCATGGTACAATTTTTATGTTGAGTATCTTCACATGGTAATATCGGCGGAAAAGCTTTTGGTGGTTTTGCCTAATTGGGTGGGTGACGCGGTGTTGGCGACCCCGGCTCTTCGGGCGATTCGAAACGGTTTTCCGAACAGCAAAATTAGCTACCTGATCAAGCCGTATCTTTCAGAACTCTTTAGCGGATGCCGCTGGTATGATGAATTGGTGTATTGGCCGGGGACGCGGAAGGGATTCCAAACGCAGACGGCGATGAAACTTCTTAGGCAACTGCGGACGGAAAATTTTGATCTGGCGGTTTTGCTGGCTAATTCGTTTAGATCGGCGCTGACTTGTTCGCTGGGGAAAATTCCTCGGCGGGTGGGGTATGACCGCGATGGGCGAGGGGTAATGCTGACCGACAAACTTTTGCCCGACCGATATAACGGACGATTTTTGCCGATTTCGGCGTTAAAATATTATTTGAGCGTGGCTGATTATCTTGGATGTCCAACGGATAATTATCATTTGGAGCTTTTCACCAAACCAGAATGTGAATCCGAGGTGGATGGTCTGCTGCTTCGCCATGGTCTGAAAACGCAAAGCGATTACGCGCTGATCAATCCAGGGGCATCGTATGGTCCGGCGAAATGCTGGCCTGCGGAATATTTCGCACGGGTGGGCGACCATCTGGCCGAGCGATATAAATTGCAGGTTCTGGTGGTGTGCGGGCCGCGGGAGGTTCAGATCGCAAAATCCGTGGTGGAGAAAATGTCTGGCCGCGGGATTGCCCTGATCGACCCGGTGGCGAAGTTGGGAACGCTCAAGGCGTTGATTCGGAGGAGTAAGATTCTGGTTACCAACGATACTGGGCCGCGGCATTTCGCGGCGGCGTTTAATATTCCCGTGGTGACCATTTTCGGTCCGACGGACCCTCGGTGGTCGGAAACACTATATGTGCGCGAGCGGCAGGTTCGAAATGAAGTTGATTGCGGACCTTGCATGAAACGAGCATGTCCGGAAAAACATCATCGGTGCATGGCCGATTTGAAACCTGATCGCGTTACGCAGCAGGTGGATGAATTGCTTTTGGAAAAAGAAGAACACTCCCTTACGGTCGTGCCTCTTTAAGATATGAGAAAAGAAATGTCAAATCGGGAACAACTGAAAAAATGGGTCCATCGGTTTAGCGGTCAGCGGATCGGAATTGTCGGTGATTTACTGGCTGATACGTATCTTACCGGGATTACGGAACGCGTGAGTCGTGAAGCGCCCGTTCTAATCGTGCGTGCGGAAAAAGAAGAGCTGGTTCCCGGCGGGGCTGCCAACGTGGCGTGCAATTTGGCTGCCCTGGGGGCGAAAGTGGACGTGGTCGGAGTTACGGGGCAGGATCAGGCTGGGGAGGGTCTTAAAGCCGAATTAAAGTCGCGTGGGATCAATATTCAGCCCGTTATTTCCGATCTGAATTATGGAACGGTGAGCAAAACGCGAATCCTAGCCGGGGCCAAGCATACCCTGGCTCAGCAGGTTTTGCGGGTGGATCGTGAGCCTTGTAAACCCCCTTCTGCGACCACGATGAAGAAAATCGTCCGGCAATTGCTTTCGCTGGATCGGCACGTGGATGGATGGATTATCAGCGATTACGGTTATCACCTGATCAACAAGGACATCATCGAAATCATGCAATCAGTCGCCCGCCAAAAACCCGTGCTGGCGGATTCCCGGTATCAAATCCATCGGTTTGCGAAATTGACCGCAATCAAACCCAACGAGCAGGAAGCCCTGGAAGCGGCGGGAGTAACCGCCAATACTCGCGATGGACTGCTCAAGGCGGCGGATACGTTAAAGAAGCGTGTGCGGACCGGAGCGATCATTGTGACGCTCGGCAACCAGGGAATGCTGGTTTACGAGAGTCAAAAAAAATATCGTTTCGTCCCTGCCATCGGTTCTGATCAGATTCTCGATTTGACCGGAGCGGGTGATACGGCGGGAGCGACGCTGCTTTTGTCGCTGTCGGCGGGGGCGGATTTTTACCAGGCGGCCACCCTGGCCAACTGCGCGGGGTCGGTGGTCGTTATGAAATACGGCTGTGCCTGCTGTTATCCGAAGGAATTATTGAAAGTAATCGATGAGCATATCGCCCAGTGAACTAAAAATCGTTCAGGATCATCAACAATTATTGAAACTGGTTCAGTCGCTGAGGCAGGCGGGGAAAAGAATCGTTTTTGCCAACGGCTGTTTCGATTTGCTCCATGTCGGGCATATTCGATATTTGCAGGGAGCGGCGAGGGAGGGCGATGTTCTTGTCGTCGCCCTCAATTCGGACCGGGCGATTGAACAACTTAAAGGCAAAGGCCGACCGCTGATGCCCTTGCCGGAACGGATGGAAATTATCTCCGGTTTTGAATGCGTGGACCTGGTGACGAGTTTCGACGCGAATAAATGCGAGGAACTCATTTTACTTTTGAAACCAGACGTACATGCCAAGGGAACCGATTATACTTATGAAAACGTGCCGGAGCGAGAAACGGTGCTTGGTTACGGGGGAAAGATTGCAATTGTGGGTGATCCGAAAGATCACTCGTCGAGTGAAATGATAAAGAGTCTTGGAAAATAGCTTGGTGTTTCATGGTGAGCAAATTGTCGTTTTCGATCCTCGGTGGACGCGGCAGGCTGTTGGAGCGGGGTTAGGAGCTTACGCGTCGATTATTGGTTACGATGGCCCTGTCTTGAGCGAGACGATTACTACGCGGGTTTATCATTTAAATCCTAATCCGGAAATCTGGCCTGGCGGGGTTTACCTGAAGAAATTTATTTATACGTCGTGGGCGAGATTCTTCCTGAGGCCGGCGAAGGCGTATCTGGAAGTGAGAAATTATCGGTTTTTGCAAAAGCTGAATTTGAATGTTCCGCAGGTGCTTGCGGCCGGTCAGCGGAGAAAATTCGGCGGGCTGGTCGATGCTTTTATCCTCACCGCGGGGATTGAAAACGCTCTGTCGCTGGAAGATTATTTCCGGAGTAAACAGCAACCTGAAGAAATTATTGAGATTCTTGATAAAATGGCCCAGATCGTGGGAATTATGCACCGGGCTAATTTTTTCCACATCGATTTGCAGTGGCGAAATATCCTCATTCAAAGAAATAATTCCAACGGTCAATCGCCGATCAAGGTTTTTTTGATCGATTGTCCGCGAGGCGGGCGGCGGTGGTTTTTTCTTCGCAGTTGGAACGGGCGAATGCATGATCTTGCTGGATTGGACAAGCTGGCGGGTTTATACTTGACGCCGAAGGAAAGATTAAAGTGGTTTAAGCAGTATGCCGGAATTGAGAAGCTGGGTTGGTTGGATCATCTGCTGATTAAACGAATTGTCCGGGAAATTGAATCGCGACGGCGGACTTAGTATGCCTGATTATATTTTTGTTAATTCTGAATATTCGCAGTTGCTCCGCCGGGAAGAACTGGTCAATCTGAAACGGTTGCTCCGGTGGTCCGAGGGGGAACTGGTTGGAGAGCATGGCCCGCGACGGACCTGGCGAGTATCGCTAGCCAACGATGAAGCAAAGCCGCGGACCTTTTATATCCGGCAGGAACAAAAAATTCCCTTTTCGGAAATTCTGGAAGACCTGACCCATTTTCACCGGCCTGCCAGTCGGGGATATAAGACATTACTGGCCGGCGAATTATTTGCCGGCGGAGGGATTGACGTCGCCCCGCTTTGCTGTTTGATCGAACGGCGATTTCTGGATTGTCCCATTCGGGCGGTCGCCATTCAGGGTCATGCGCCAGGAAAAGATATTTACAATCAACTTTTAGCCTTTGGCCGGCCTGACGTTCGAACGGACAATCCCACTGCCCGGCGAAAGCTCCTGTACGAGCTGGGCGATTTGCTGGCCAAAATCAATCATGCGGGAATCTATTGGCCGGATTTGGTAGGCAAGCATATTTTTGTCGAACAAACAGTATCCGACCAGCATTGTGCCACGGCTGGCTTGTCCAGCCGTGTCTTAAAAGCACGGTCGGACAAGCCGACCGTGGCACAGGGGACTGAATGGTTACCTTTTGTCGATCCGACAGGGGCCGCCCAACCTTTCTGGCGGTTTATGCTTATCGATATCGAACGAGCGGAATCCGGTTTAAATGCAAGGAAACGTGACCGGCAGATGAAACGGTTTTTATATTCACTGCGGGGCCTGCTCACGGTTAGCGACCTGATGCGAATGGCTAGGGGATACCTTAGCCTCGATATGGTTCATCCAAAATCCGTCCGCCGAAAATTATGGCAAAAATATTTTCCGAACGGGGCGCAATGGCTTGGGCAGGCGCGGGAGGAAATGGCTGCCATTAAAACGTTACCGGAAAATCAGCCGTTGCCGGAAGAAGAACTCTATGAGCGCATCGGCCAGACAGTAATTAATATGCGATTCAAACCTGCCTTGCGAGAACTGGGGTTGCTGGAGAAAGGTGCTCTTTTTGCTTTTCAGCAGGGCAGCGAGTTGCACAAACCGGGATTGGGGCGGCGGGTCAGGATGCGGTTTGAAACATTTTTAGCGGGAAGCAGAATTTGGCTTTACCTCAAGCGCGTCCGTCGTCCGAAACTTTCGGACCAGCTGGATCGAATTTTATGCGGCACGGTGCGTCATTCCGGGTGTTGGCATGAACGATATATGATAAAGCAATTGGGTCTGCATCGAATTCCCGCTCCTGTCGTCGTGGCCTATTCGGAAAAAATGTTTTTCGGATATGAACGAGCCGGCGCACTCGTTAGCCAGGGAATTGTCGGTCAATCGCTGGAAAAGTTCATCCCCAAGCATTTTTCCCGTCCCGCCGATGAGGGAGAACTGCGTCGGAGAAGGAATTGGATTCGCCAGGCGGCGGGACTGATCGGCCGATTTCACCGTGGCGGTTTTTGTCATCGCGATTTATATCTTTCGCATATCTTTATCGGTTTCAAGAAAAACGGCGATCCGGTTTTTTATCTGATCGACTTGGCTCGAGTTTTTAAAATGCGATTTCAAAAAGAACGTTGGTTTATAAAAGACATGGCCGCTTTGAATTTTTCCTCTCCGCGAAAAAATATCTCCAATACAGATCGAATGCGGTTCTTCAAAAAATATCTGGGGGAAAACAAATTAAGCAAACTGGACAAAATATTCGCTCGTAAGATCATCCGCAAAACTCAGCGGATAGCCCGGCATTATGCCAAACATCCCAAAATAACCACAGAACGGGCGGTGTAGATTATGAAAATTGCGTTGGTGATAGAACAATTTAATCTCAACAAAGGCGGGCAGGAGCGATCCACCCTGGAAATCGCCGAACTCTTGGCCGCCCGGGGAATAGACGTGTCCATCATCACCGCCGAAGTGGAAAATCTTCCGGGGAACGTAAAAACCAGAATCGTCAATCTTAAAATCCGTACACCTTTCCGGTTCGCGCGTTTTATTCAATTTGCCCGGCAGGCCCGGAAGCGGATAAACAAAGAGGGGTTCGACGTTGTTCATGCCATTACGCCTATCAGTTGCGCCGATGTTTATCAGCCGCGAGGTGGGCTGATTCAAGAAACATTTGAACGCAATCTTGCTCGGCGAAAGGGCTTGGCATGGCTCAACCATCGGATGATCGGACCCAATCTCCGCCAACGGTTGGTCCGCAGGATGGAAATGGATTTAGCTTACCGGACGAATTGTCAATTCCTGGCCGTTAGCGATTATGTTCGCCGGCAATGCGTGCGGCATCTGGGTCTTGCCGATGATCGGATTAGTATCATCTTCAACGGAGTGGATTTGAACCGATTGCCCAACCCAATCGATACCCAACAACGATCGCATTTAAGGACGATCTTGAAAATCGGGGATGATCAGTTGGCTGGGGTTTTTGCCGCCACCAATTTTAAACTTAAGGGATTGGACGTCATAATCGATTCGGCTTTGCTTTTGAAAAGACTTCATCCACACGTGTTTCCTCGGTTTAAATTTTTGATTTCCGGGCCGGATAAGGTGCGATCTTTTTTCAATAAAATTTCGGGCTTGGGTTTGGAAGATTCATTTCTGTTTCTTGGGCCGACTAACGATATAGGAAGTCTTTACCATGCGTCGGACTTTTTGATCCATCCGACGTGGTATGATCCCTGCAGCCGGGTGGTTTTGGAATCCCTGGCCTGCGGGCTGCCCGCGATTACCACCCAATTCAACGGGGCCGGGGAATTGATCGGTCAAGGCGATTGCGGGTTTGTCATGAACGATCCTGGAGACCCAAACGAACTTTTACAGTATTGGATTCGCCTGCTGGATTCCGATCTTCGCAAACGTTTTGCAAAAAACGCACTCGCACTTCGTCCGCGGATAAGCATGGACCATCATGTCCGGCAGCTGGTAGAATTCTATCAAAAGGTTATAAAAAAATAATGTTAATCAAAATACCATTAGTCTATCAAGTTGCCGGACTTGCTTTGTTGTCTTATTTTATCGGGTCGATCCCGTTTGGTTTTTTGCTGGGACGCTTCAAGGGCATCGATCTTCGCCGGCAGGGGAGCAACAATATCGGGGCCACCAATGCGGGAAGAGTCCTGGGTAAAAAATATTTTTTCCTCGTTCTCTTTCTCGATGCTGCCAAAGGATTTATTCCGACTTTAATCGCCGGTCAGATTCTCTTTCGGGCAAATGCCTCCCGTCCCTTGATGAACATGCTCTGGCTGATCGTGGCTTTTTGCGCCATCGCCGGACATAATTGGCCTTGCTGGCTTAAGTTCAAAGGAGGCAAAGGTGTAGCCACCAGCTTGGGAGTAGTTTTGGCCATTTACCCGTATTATACGTTTCCCGGACTGATAGCGTTTGGAGTCTGGATCGTCCTGGTCAAATTAACGTCGTATGTCTCTCTGGGATCGATCGCGGCGGCGGCGTCCTTTCTCTTTGGTTACCTTTTTCTTCTGATCACCCAATCGACCTGGACGTTTGCTGATCAGTGGCCGTTGCTGCTCTTCGCCTCGTTTATGGTCAGTGTCTTAATTCTCCGCCACTGGTCCAATATTAGACGATTGCGCACCGGCACGGAGAATAAATTTTCCCTGGAATAATTTTTACTTTTTTCCTAAACCTTCTTATTGACAAATGCCGAAGATAGATATATAGTCTTGACAATGTCGGGAGCGGTACACTCCGTAGTATATTGACAATTTGAAAAAAAATAAGATTTTCTGTTGACATCTTATTGCGATGGTGATAAATAAATATCCTTAGTCCCAGACTTATGGGATTTTCAGCCGATGTGTTTGACAACATTAAATGATTGGACTTGTGAAAAAGCTGATGTGTGTTTTTGAAGTTGCTTTTTCTTCTCTTCTGTGATGGAAGACTTGGAGGGGTGAATTCACAGAAAGTGTCTGAATAACCATTAGCTTTCTTTTCGATGGTTTGTTGGTTTCGTCGTTGGTTAGTTTAATTAGCTAACCAGAGGCGATTGGGTACATTAGGGTTTAGGTTTGTTGTTTTTTTTTTTTGGAGGTATTTAATGATGAAACGTGTATTGTTAACCCTAGCAATGTTGGCCGCCGTTGGCGGCTGCTCCGTTGGTGGTGGCATTGGGAACCTCGCTGGTAAGGAACTGGTCACTGGCGCGGGTTGGACCGCAGGCACTTGGGTAGCCAACTGGATTCTCGCCAGGATCCCTGTGTAGAGCTGAAAACTGCACAATTAAAAATTTGATTAGTTGGCCGCTCACGACATATGTGCTGGCTGATCAATCAAAAGTAAGCAGTAAAGAACTGGAGCTCCTTCGGGAGGCTCCAGTCTTTTTTTTATTTGGAACGGTTTGATAACCTTAGTACGACATTTCATAAAAAATAAGGTAACCGTTCAGACCGTATCGATTTTTGTAGGGGTGAACCTTGTGTTCACCCTTTTTGCTTACCTTTCAAACCACATTCAGAAAGGGCGAACACAAGGTTCGCCCCTACTTTGAACGGTTACAAAATAAGAAGGTGGCCATGCCGCCCGGAATGTGTTACCCTTATTATGAAAGGCTGTACTTGGGTGTGTAACGATGCGGGTATCAGACGATTTGTTGATGGGAAAGGATTTTCGGATGAGGATCGTAAGCTTTATTTCAAAGATAAAAAAACACCGACTGAGAGGAAAAAAAATGATCGGCTTGGTGCTTTTTTTAGTGGGTTTTTCTTTACCGGGTTGTGCTGGTATATCCCTGGGGACAATATCTCAGGAAGTCATTAGTTCCACGATCAGTGCTTCTTTTAGCAGGTTGTTGATTTCGGCGCTGATCAGTCGGTCCGGCTGAGCAGGGGCGATAATTATTTGCGGTTAGGTCTGTTGTTTTATTGGCAAACGTAGGTATTTCTTGACGGTAAAGCTCGTCTTTGGTAGGGTTAAAATATTTGGAAAATTGTCCCGGACAGTTTTTGGCAAGGAAATGCTGATGATAGAGCCTTTAGTCTTACTGGAATCGCGTGATCTGGTGAAAAGCTACGGCGGAAGGACCGTCGTGGATAAAGTAACGTATCAGGTCGGACAGGGTGAAATCGTAGGACTTCTGGGTCCAAACGGTGCCGGGAAAACCACTTCCTTCAGAATTACCATCGGAATGATCGACACCGAAGGTGGCAGTGTGATCTTCAACGGCCAGGACATCACTCACCTTCCGATGTACAAACGGGTACAAATGGGAATGGGATACCTTTCCCAGGAAAGTTCCGTTTTTACCAGGTTGACGGTGGAGGAAAACCTGCTGGCCATTTTGGAAACGCTCCGAACGTCGCATCGGGAACAACGGGAACGATGCCTGCATCTGCTGGATCAGTTTGGTCTGATTAAATTGCGCAAGCAGCAGGCACGAACGCTTTCCGGAGGTGAAAAGCGAAAACTCGAAATCGCCAGGGCACTGGTCATCAATCCCACACTGATTTTGCTCGATGAGCCGTTCAGCGGGGTGGACCCAAAGGCCGTAGAAGACCTTCAACGGGAAATCATGCGGTTAAAACACGAACACAACATCGCCATTCTCCTGACGGACCATAACGTCCGGGAAACACTTCGCGTTACTGACCGAGCCTATATCATTCACGAAGGTAAGTTGATGGCACAGGGAAAACCCGCCGATCTGGTCCATAATGAACTGGTACGTAAAACATATCTCGGCGAACATTTCCGTGCCGATGAATTTGCGGTTCAGACATAAACGCATGAAAAAAATCAGGGTCGCCCGCATTATAACCCGCTTGAACGTCGGAGGTCCTGCCTATCAGGCGGTGCTGCTTAATCATCTCTTGCCTGACCGGGGTTATGAAGCACTGCTTATTCATGGCACGGTTCCGCCCGGTGAAATATTTTTCGGTGACCTTTTGGAAAAATACCCCGGTGATACTTACCCTTGTCGAAAGCTAAGCAGGAAAATCGCTCCCCTGGCCGATTTTGCCGCACTCGTCGATCTGGTCAAAGTGCTAAAAAAATTTCGACCCGACATCGTGCATACCCATACCGCCAAGGCGGGACTGCTCGGACGGTTGGCGGCCAAAATGACCGGAGCCAGGGTTCTGATCCACACGTATCACGGACATGTTCTGGAAGGATATTTTTCCAGTCCCCTGGAAAAAATGATCCTTTATACCGAAAAATTTCTAGCGAAATTCACTGACCGACTGGTTTGCATCAGTCCGAAACTAACCACCGAACTTTCCCAGAAATTCAAAATCGCCCCCATCGAAAAATTCGCCACGATTGAACTGGGATTACCCTTGAATCGTTTTACGAGTTTACCTGGTCGCGGACCCTTGCGAACAAAGTTTAATATCCCAGACGACGCAATAGTGTTAGGTAGTCTGGGACGCCTGGTCCCAATCAAAAATTATCACCGGATGCTCTGTATCTTTCACAACCTGCTACGGATGGTCCCGAACAAAAAGTTATATCTTCTGATCGGAGGGACCGGACCCCTGGAAAACGAGCTTAAGGACACTGCTCGAAAGTTTGGATTAACTGAGAACGTTTTTTTTCCGGGACTGGTCCGGGATTTACCTCAATTTTATGCCGATATCGATATAGGGATTTTAACCAGCGACAATGAGGGAACACCCGTAACGATCCTTGAAGCTCAGGCGGCGGGAAAATATGTCGTCGCCCCGGACGTCGGAGGAATCGGGGATATCCTGGACCCCCGGGCCGGCGCGCTGATCAGCCCAAACGAGGTTGATGCTTACGTTCACTCGTTGTGCGATATTATAAACAATTGGAGTACCTTGAAAACCTCCGGCGAACAGGTTCGATCGGCTACCATTGAACGCTTCAGCCCCGACCGGCTCGCAAACGATCTTGATTATTTGTACAGGAAGCTTTTACAGGAAAAAGAAAATGTCTAACGAAGCAATCGACAAAAAGGCAAAAGATTACCAGCAAAAGCAACTGCGTCTGGGTTTGATCGAGGAAATTTCCACGATCTTTTTTTTGATCGTCTGGGTGCGGATTTCACATCTTGTGATCGCTCATTTTTCGAATCGGAATCGATATTCCCTGCTGATCCTATTTGCGGCTCTGATATATGGATCCTATCAAGTTGCCTTGTTCGTTCTGGATTATCTTTCCGATTACCGGCTGGAACACAAATATGAATTAAGCACGGAAAGTTTTCTCAAATGGCTCTGGCGGCACACGAAGACCATTACCCTGGCGGGCTTGTTGCTCGGAGTGTTAATCGTTTTACTTTACACCGCCGTCTGGCATTTGAATTACTGGTACATTTGGTGCTGGGCGGGCTGGGTGCTCCTGAGCGTTCTCCTGGCCCAGATTTTTCCCATTATTATTCTCCCTATCTTTTACCACAGTAAACGTCTGGAAAACGAATCGCTTCTGAATCGCTTCCGCCGACTGGCCGAGGGCACGGGCCTGAATGTGGAAGGCGTCTATAGTCTGGAGCTAAGCGAATCGACCAAAAAGGCCAACGCCATGCTTACCGGATTGGGCCGAACGCGGCGGGTTTTATTGGGCGATACACTTTTAAGCCGGCTCAATGAAGATCAGTTGGAAGTCGTCTACGCCCATGAGCTGGGGCACCACGTTTTCCGGCATTTTCACAAAATGCTCTTTTTGCACGCCCTGTCCAGCATCGTCTTTTTCGCCTTGATTTATCTGATTTTGAATCCTTACGCGGGAGCGACGTGGAATTATGTTCAGGCCATCGAAAAGATTCCGCTGGTGGCTTTGGTCGTTTCGCTGTTCACCTTCTTCTGGAAGCCGATTTTATACGCTTTTTCCAGACACTTTGAAATTCAATGCGACCGATACGCCCTTTCTCGCACGGGTTCGCCGGAAAATTTCGTTGCCGCCTTTGAAATACTCGCCGAACAGAACCTCGCCGATCCCGATCCTCCCCGCTGGGTGGTTTGGCTTTATTATGATCACCCCCCCATCCATGAACGCATCGCCATGGCAAAACAATGATACCCGCTCCCTCACGGTCGCGGCTTGTAAAGAAAGACGATTGTTTCCTGAAAAAATATTTACATTTCCGACTTTTTTATGCCTTACCATTCTTGCTGTACCCTTCGGATATGAATATAATTGCCCACACATTTTCGATAGCGGTTTATTTTTTGTACAGTGAGGATCTGGGAAATGATGGAAGGACCGATAGTTCCGAAGGCCATGTTCTTTACCAAAGGCGTGGGCAAGCATAAGCACAGCCTGCAGTCTTTTGAGATCGCTTTACGGGATGCGGGGATCGCCCCATTGAATCTCGTTAAAGTCAGTTCGATTTTTCCACCGGGATGCAAGATCATCAGCAAAATCCGGGGCATCGGGCTATTAAAGCCTGGGCAGATCGCCTTTGTGGTCATGGCGGAAACCCGGACCAACGAACCGAACCGTCTGGCCTGCGCGGGAATCGGTCTGGCCCTTCCCGCCTCCGGGGATAAGTACGGATATATTTCCGAACATCATGGTTTTGGAATGACGGAAAAGAAGTGCGGCGATCTGGTGGAAGACATGGCGGCCAGCATGCTCGCCACCACCCTGGGAATCGAATTCGATCCCGATATCGATTATGACTCCCGCCGCGAAATATATCGCATGAGCGGTCGAATCATCAAAACCAGCAATATCGTGCAAACAGCGGAAGGAGAAAAGAGCGGGCTTTGGACAACCGTAGTCGCGGCGGCCGTCTTTATCTGCTAATGGTCCGAGGAAAAACAAAATGACCACAATCCCGTATAACTTCCTGGGGCTGCCCAGGGAATTCAGCGAATACAAAAAATCGAAATATGTCATCCTGCCCGTCCCCTACGACGCCACCGTTTCCTATCGCACCGGCAGCCGGGAAGGACCGTCGGCCATTCTCGCCGCCTCCAGGCAAGTCGAACGCTTCGATCCGCAACTTGGAAAGGAAATTCATTTCCCAGGCATCGCCACCGTCGATCCGATCGAACCAGATGCCCGCGGACCAGAGCAGACGATGAAGGAACTTTATACGTATGCCAAAAAAAATGTCAGCGACGGAAAATTTCTGATCGCCCTCGGCGGGGAGCATTCAATTTCCTCCGCGCTGGTCAAGGCCGTCCAGACCCGGCATAAAAAATTATCCGTCTTGCACATCGACGCCCATCTGGACATGCGAAATACCTGGCAGGGAAGTAAATTCTCCCACGCCTGCGTCATTCGCCGAATTCACGAACTCGGCGTCAATACCGTCTCGCTGGGGATTCGAAATATTTCTCAGGAAGAATTTCGATATGTCAAAAAAACCAAACAAACCGTCCTGACCGCCGAGCAAATTTGCCTGGCCCGCGGCGACGACTGGATCACCAACGCCCTTGCCGCCTTGAACAAAGAAGTTTACGTTACCATCGACATCGACGGTTTCGATCCCGCCGTTGCTCCCGGCACCGGCACTCCCGAACCCGGCGGACTTGACTGGTACCATGTGACCAAATTACTGAACGCCCTGACTAAGGATCGCCAGATCGTGGGCGCCGATATCGTTGAGGTTCTGCCCCTCCCCGGCCAGGTGGTCACGGAATTCCTCGCCGCTAAACTGGCGGCCAAGATCATCGCTCTAACTACGGCATTTCACAAATAATCCGTATTCGTACTACCCTTTTACTTATGATCAGTCAGGTCGTAGATTCGGCAGTTGGTATTGACGACGTAATCGACAAATTCCTGGTAGGGCCGGTCGGTAATGTCTACGAGTCCGCAATTGCATCGTTCTGCCGCGGGTCCGCCGAAGAATCGGCCGGTGATGGCTTGATCGACGTATTCGAACCAGTGGCATCCGACGACGCAGGGGATGGCGGCGGCGGATTCAATGTAGGTTTGATAAGATTGGCCTCGCTCTTTTTGGCTGGCCACGTTTTGGACTCCGCCGGTGTGTCCGCGTTCGCGCGTGCCATAGCTCCACTCGCTCAGGAGTATGGGTTTGTCGCCCGCCCGCTGGGACAGGGTGCTCAGGAAATTGGGGTCGATCTTTTGGGTGTAATAATTGACGCTGATGACGTCCATGTATCTGCCAAGATTCTCGGCGATGATTTTGTTATTGGCGGTGTTGGCCATCCATCGGAAACCGAGTAGGAGATGGTTGGAGTCGTATTTTTTAACGGTTTGCCGCAAGAGACGGCCATACGTGTCGCAATAAAGGGCGAGGAAGTCGTCCATCTCTTTTTTGGCTTGCGAAGTGACGGCGGAAAATTTCAGATTGCCAAGTGTTTGAAAATCTTTTACTTTCATAGCCCAGGCCTGGTTGAATTTTTCGATGGTCTGGTAACGATTTTTGAGTAATTCAACCAGTTTTCGTTTGGCGGCGAATTTTTCGGGTAGTTGTGGGACGATGACGGGAATTTTCTGAAACGGCTGTTCGTTGCCGAAAAAATACCCGATAAACCAGGGGTCATTTTTGATCGGGGTCAATTTCGTTTTGCACAGGTCGTCTAATTTTTTAGGCAGATCGGGTTCGAAGATATCGCCAGCAGCGCCGGGGATAAGCGTGGCGCATTGATCGATAAGGTGATAAGGGCCGTTGGCGCAGGGGATGTCATGAAATCGATTTCCGAAAGCGCTGGTGGAGTTAAACCCCCAGCGGAGCCAGCGATTGTGGGAGTTGGTGTGCCATTTGGTTCCCCATTCCTTTCCGTATTTTCTCATCAGGTTCATTTTGTAGAACGAGAAACAGTCGTTATCGGAGAATTTCGACCAGACGCATTTCCAGGGTCCTTGTTTTTCAGGGATATATTCGAAGATTTGCTCCCTGCCGACCGGATCGGTATACGAGTCGGTATAACTGAAAACAGACCCCAAAGAAAAAAAGAGGTTTCCCACAGGATCGACGAACCACCAGCGGTTATTTATTTTTTGAGTGTTAAAAAATCCCGTCGCTTTGAGATTGAATTTGTCCTTTGTCCCTTCCCACCCGCCGAAGGAATCTCGGCCTGAGGGAGTGAAATTGTCCCAAATCATTGTTTCTTTTTCCGCGTCCTGCCGGAGATCCTTTTCTGAAGTAACTTTTCCGGGCCAGGATTTGATAGTGATTTGGCCGAACCGGTCAATAAAGGGTTTGGGTTGGATATCGCGGGCCGATGTTTCGAGGGTGAAGGCGAAGGTGGTTTTGCCGGGTAGTTTCAAATCGGGGATTTTTATGCGAAGTTCGAAATTAGGTTTCGACCATTGGCGATTGTCGATCAGAGTAACGGACGTGGTTGAAGGGAACGCGAGAGCGATATCACGGCCTAAACCATCGGTCCAGGTCAGCGAGCGAATCGAACCGGAAAAGAAAGGTTTCTTTCGCACAGGAAGGGGAAACGCCACGGCCGGCGTGACGGAGGAAGAAAATGTGCCTCGCTGCTGGGCCAGTTCCGGGGAAAGGAAGACGGACAGACAAGCCAGGCCAAGGGGGATTTTTCTGGAAAATTCGATATTATAGGTCGCGATAATTTTACAGGAGGATATTTTTTTCAGGTCCGCCCGATAATTGCCGAAATCACCGATATCGGCGGTAAAGGAGGCGGCGTCCGGATGAATATTTACGATGGTCATTTTCACGAGCGGATCGTAGCTTCCCTTCCAGGCCGGTTTGAGAAAGCGAAGTTTAAACCGGTCGGCCAGACGGGTGCCACTGACATTAACGGAGAATTCGCCATTGTCGCGAGGGACAAAGTTGAAGGAAGTGTCGGCATGAAGCTGGGCGGTGGTCACCCATACTGACATAAAAAATGATAAAACGAAATGTCGCGGCATCAAACCTTTCCTCAATAATATTTTTGTGCAAGTTACCGATAGAATTCAGTATAATAAACAGCTTAATCTCATAAACAGAGAAATTTCTATGAAATCCGGAAAAAGAAAAAAGGTAACCATTTTGTTTACCTGCGTCGGTCGCCGGGTCGGACTGGCGCGGGCGTTTCAACAGGCGGCGAAAAGTTTGAAAATACCCTGCACGACCATCGGGACGGATATCAGTTCCTTTTCTCCCGCATTATATGCTTGTGATCGAGGCATCATCACCGAACCGGTCGGCAGCAAGAAATACATTTCCGAAATTTTATCCATAGTAAAAAAACATAAAGTTGATTTGATTATTCCCACCATCGATACGGACTTGCTGGATTTATCGAGGCATGGGGCGGAGTTTCAATCGCTGGGGGCGAAGGTCATGGTTTCCTCTGACGAGGTCGTGGAAATCTGCCAGGATAAACGAAAGGCGTATCATTTTTTGATCGATCATAAATTTGACACGCCCCGGACGGTTGATTTATCCAAGGTCAAAAAACGGGATTTGACATTTCCTGTTTTTTTTAAGCCGTGGAACGGGTCGGCGTCTCGAGGTAACGCAATTGCCCGGAATCTGGAAGAATTCAAATACCTAAGCAAGCGGATCCCCAACTGCATTGTTCAGGAATACATGGACGGCCAGGAAATCACCTGCGATGTGTATGTGGATTTTCAAATGCGGGTTCGAGCGGTGGTCCCGCGGAAACGGATGGAGGTTCGAGCAGGCGAGGTTTCCAAGAGCCAGACGGTTCGGATGCCGGACCTGATGGACCGTTGTCGCCGACTGGTCGAGGAACTGGGTGCTGGTCCTGGGGTAATAACCATTCAAGGGTTTCTGCTTAAAAATAACAAATTTAAGTTCGTGGAGATAAATCCAAGATTTGGGGGCGGATCACCGCTGAGTATTGCAGCCGGGGCGGATTTTCCGAGGTGGATATTGTCGGAATTGATGGGAATACGCCCTGTTATTGCGTTTCAGGGTTGGCGGGATTCATTTTATATGTTCCGATATGATGAAGCGATTTGGGTGAAAGAAACGGAGATTATAACTGCACCAGATTGTCATCGTCCGGCTTGACCGGACGATCCAGACGCGACCTTACGGTCGCAAAAGAAAAAAACTGGATTCCCGCATGCGCGGGAATGACGGAAAAGAAGGTAATTCATGTTGGGATTTTCATTAGGACCGGTGATTGGGCCGAAAATTCCGCTAAGCGCGGTTTTGGAACCTTATTGGCCTGTGTTTGTGGTTGGTTTTATTTTCTCCATGCTTGTGACCCCAATTGCGATTAAAGCGGCTTTTAGATTCAAGATTATGGATATTCCGAATGTGACGGTAAAGACCCACAAGAATCCGACTGCCTATCTGGGCGGGGTAGCGGTTCTGGTAGGATTTTTGGCGGCGATGACGGTGGGCACGTTTTTGATTGAAAAAAGATTTATGGACGTTTCCCAAATCAAAATCATTCTTGCCATTTGCGGAGGGGCGATTCTGTCCTGCCTGGTGGGGTTGATCGATGACGTAAAAGATATTCGGCCCTGGCAAAAACTGCTTGGTCAGGCGGTTTGCTCCTTATTTCTAGTCTGGGCGTCGGTCAAACCGGCATTACAGCCGATTTTTGCGGTGGTGGGTATCACGGTTTCACCGGTCCTTCATGACATCCTGGCCTATCTGACCGTATTGGTTTTTGTTTTGGGGGCCAGTAACTCCTTGAATTTGCTGGACGGTCTGGACGGTTTATGCACCGGAGTAACGGCGATCATGACGGTGGGATTATTTGTACTGGCGACCCACCTGGCGACATGGGCTTCGCATCCAACATTGGACCCAATTCGATTGATTACGACGATGTCGCTGGTGGGGGCGGCGTTGGGTTTTCTGGTTTACAATCGTCATCCGGCGAAAATCTTTCTGGGCGACGCGGGGAGCATTTTACTGGGATTTATTATCGCTGCCGTGATGATGCTCCTGGCGACGAGAAATCCCAGATGGTGGTTGGCCTCGATGATGATCTTCGGACTACCGATCCTGGACACGGGAACAGCCCTGATCCGGCGAGCCTTGAATAAACGACCCCTCTTTGTCTCGGACAGGGGGCACATCTACGACCAAATGATCGATCGGGGGATTCCGATGCAAAGGACGGTGGCGATCAATTACTTGCTTTCGGCATTGTATGCCCTCATCGGAATTCTGGGGGCTATTTTTATCCCGGCCCGGTATGCGGCAATAGTTTACTTGCTTATCGGAATCATTTCGTTTACGATTGTGGGGCGGAAGGGGTACTTTCGAATGTCGGGACTTCGTGGAGCGGGCGGGAAAAAAGTAGACTAGTGGTCAAGTAGACGAGTAGATGAAGGAGTAAAAAAAGAAATGGCTGACGAACAAACAGTTAAGCAGGACGAGCAAACGCCGAAAGAGGAAGTTCCTCAACTGACGGTCAATATTGTGTCAGTGGAGGATACGGGAACCTTAAAGAAAAAAATAAAACTGGAAGTGCCGCGGGAAGAAATCGATAAGCGGATGACCGAGAATTATGGGGAATTGGCCAAGACCGCCCAGGTTCCGGGGTTCCGCGTGGGTCGAGCGCCCCGCCGGTTGATTGAAAAGCGATTCAGTCGCGACGTGCGCGAGCAGGTCCGGCTAAATCTGATCGGATCGGCCATCGAACGGGCGATCGAGGAATCGAAGCTGGAAACGCTGGGCGAGCCGGATTTCAAGCTGGAAGATATCGTTCTTCCAGAACAAGGTCCGCTGGCGTTTGAGTTTGAGGTGGAAATTCAACCGGAATTCGATCTGCCGACATTGGAAGGCATTGAGGTTACGGAAACCGAAGCCCAGGTTACGGACAAGGACATCGACGAACAAATAGAAAATTACCGCTGGCAGGTGGCAAATTTGCAGGAAGTCCCTGCCGGTGGGTTGACCGAGAAGAACGATCATATCGAGGCAGACACCAAGTTTGAAGTAGGAGCCGAACCCCCGGCGGTAAAATATGACACCCCCCTGGATTTGCGAGGCCAGGCGATGGAAGGGGTGATGCTCAATGATCTGGGTGACCAATTGGCGGGCTTGAAGATCGGCGATACCAAGACGATTGAAGCAACGGTCCCCGACACACATGCAAACGAAAATTGGCGGGGCAAGACGGCGAAATTGACGGTAACGGTCAAGAAACTGTTTCGATGGATTCTGCCGGAACTGAACGACGATTTGGCCAAACGGTTTGAATTTGCGAACATAGCCGAGTGGCGGGATACGACCAGGACGGAACTGGAGGCACGCAAGGGTCAGCAGGTCCGGCGGGACATGGAAACGCAGATTCGCAAGCACCTGCTGGACAACGTGAAAATTGATGTGCCGGCCGGTCTGGCGGAACGTCAAACAAGCCGAGTTCTTGCACGACGCATTTTGGATTTGCAGCAGATGGGGATTCCGCCCGTACTGATCGAGCAGAAGCTGGAAGACCTTCGGACGCATGCCCGGGGGCAGGCGGTGGACGATCTGAAGCTGCTCTTTGTTTTTGACCGGATTGCCCGGCAATACGAGATCGAGATCAGCGAGGAAGAGATCAATGGGATCATCGCATCCATCGCGGGTCGAAGCGGAAGGCGTCCGGAACGGGTGCGGGAAGATATGATGCGAGAGGGCATGTATGACAATATCCGCGATATGACCCGTGAACGCAAAGTGATAGAAAAATTGCTGGAAAAGGCTAAAATCGTCAAAGGCAAAGCTAAAAAAGACGATAAGTAGGAATATTCGTCAAGCTCAAGATGGAGATTTTTAATATGACAGTATCGTATCCGGATTCACACGCACAGGGTCCGAATTATCAGCAGTGGCGGCAAATGACCATCAATGAACTGCTGATGGAAAATCGGATCATTTTTGTCGATATGCCGCTCAGTACGCAGATGTTCATGCAGTATGGCGGAACGTTCGGGACGGATATCATCAAGAAGCTTCTGCGTTTGCAATACCTGAAGAAAGATCAGGATATTCACATGTATATCAACTGCCCTGGCGGATCGGTGGGAGAAGTCCTGGCGATTTATGACACGATGCAGTATTTGAGCTGCGAAATCGCCACGTATTGTGTCGGAGTGGCGTTCAGCGGTGCGGCGTTGCTTTTGGCGGCGGGGACGAAAGGAAAACGTTATGCCCTTCCGCACAGCAAGATCATGATTCATCAACCGTGGGGCGGAGTAACGGGTCAGGCGGAAGATATCAGCATCCAGGCTGAACAAATTTTGCATGACCGGCGGACCATGAATGAGCTGATCGCCAAGCATAGCGGTCAGCCCGTGGAAAAAATCGAGCAGGAAACCGAACGAGATCATTATCTGACCGTTGCGGAAGCAAAAATATATGGGTTGCTCGATGAGGTTCTTGAACCGGAAAGGGCAGCCAAAGTGATCGGTGGTCAGCCGGTCGGTGGTCAACCGGCGGAGTAATTTCATAACCTCTTTAAGAGACGCGCACGTAAGTAAGCGGGCTTCATCTTATAAATTTGAACAGAAAGAAAAGGAATGAATAATCAACATCTAGTTCCAATCGTAATAGAAAAGTCCGGTCGCGGTGAGCGGGCTTATGACATTTACAGCCGCTTGCTTCGGGACCGGATCGTGTTTCTTGGCGGACCGGTGGATGACGATTCGGCGAACCTGATAATCGCCCAGATGTTATTTTTGTCCAACGAAGACAGCAAAAGCGAGATCAGCTTTTACATCAACTCGCCGGGCGGAGCCATCACGTCGGGTCTGGGAATTTACGATACGATGCAGTTTTTGCGATGCCCGGTGGCGACGTATTGCATCGGTCAGGCCGCCAGTATGGGAGCGGTTTTGTTCGCGGGAGGCAGTCCGGGAAAACGATATCTGTTGCCCAACAGCAGAATTTTGATCCATCAGCCGTTGATTTCAGGAGTGCTGGAAGGCCGGGCGACTGATCTTTCAATCGAAGCCAAAGAAATCATCCGGTTACGCAAACGCCTATATGAAATCCTAAGCAAGCATACAGGTCAATCGATGGAAAAAATCCAACGGGATTCGGACCGAAACCTCTGGCTTGACGCCGAAGAAACTATCGCCTACGGATTGGCCGATCGCATTTTGCACCGGGCGCCGGAACAGGCCCCGAAACCGAGCGAAACCGTTGATACGACCGAATCGGATGAAAATTCGGACCAGACTAATGGTGCGTAAATCTTTTCGCGACATTTTGACTTTGGTCGTTGTCAGCCTGGCCTACGGGGTAGTGTCCGGTTGTGCGACTTCGGGTCAGGGAGCGAAAAGGCTGGTGGAATACCAAAATCAGATTCTGCAGCTTAAGAGCGAAAATCAAAAACTTACCCAACAGATTGTCGTGGACAATCAGACCATTGCGACACAAAACCAGCAAATTGCGAATCTTCAACGTCTGGGACCGGAGCGTTTTGCCAAACTTACCCGGGTGGCCTCGATTCAACTGGACCGAGTAACGGGCGGGTATCACGAGGGTGCGCATGCTTATGACGACGGGGTGGTGATTTATCTTCAGCCGTTCGATGGCAGCGGCCAAGCCATCAAAGCGGCGGGGTCGGTAAGAGTACGGTTGTTTGAGTTGACCGGCGAACCCCGGCTGGTCGGCGAAGTTAATATCAGACCAGATGAACTTGAAAAGATGTGGATCAGCCGCTTCTGGACAAATCATTATGCAATCCGATGCCCATTTTCGAAAAGACCGAATAGCGCGCACATTACGGTACACGTGGATTTTATGGAGCTGCTAACGGGCAAACCCTTCGCTGCGGAAAAACTGGTCGATGTCAAAATCCCACCGACAACCGTTCCTGCTACGTCCGGCGTTTCGCAAACAAGGTAACACATTTCGCGTTGCGGCGCCATTGTTCCAGAGTCGCCCTGCCGCCGGCGGAATCCGCTGTTCGTAACCGATACGTTTTTTCATCCCAGCTTATGACTTCGGTGGGATTAACGTTTTCGCCCAACACATGCCTTCGAAAATCAGCAATCGAAGTTGGTTGACATTTTTGATTGAACGGACAAACCTGCTGGCAAAGGTCGCAGCCGAAAAGGCAATGACCCATTCGCTCGGCCAAACCCGAATCTATTTCCCCGCGATGTTCGATGGTCAAATACGAAAGGCATCGCCGGGCATCGATTACGGATGGAGCGACAATGGCACGGACGGGACAGGCCTCGATACACTTTTGACATCGGCCGCAATAATTTTCCCCTGGCTCATTCACGGGCAGTTCAAAATCAAGGAACAATTCGCCCAAAAAAACAAACGACCCCGCGTCGCGATTGATCAGGCAACTATTTTTACCAATCCAACCCAATCCCGCCTGCTGAGCAAGGACTTTTTCCAGCACCGGACCGCTATCGACAAACGCCCGGTAAACAAAATCCCTTCCGACGAGTTCACTAATTTTCCCCGCCAGCCGATGCAGCATATCCTTCATAACCAGATGATAATCCCTGCCCCAGGCATAAACAGATATCTGTCCCTCCGCCGAGGGTTCCGTGGACTTTTGAAAATAATTCAAACCCAGACAAAGAATAGTTTTGACCTCGGGCACAAGCAGGCGGGGGTCCAGGCGTTTTTCAATATGCCGGTGTAAGTACTCCATCGACCCGGCATAGTTGTTTTTAATCCAATCCTGATAGAACCCACCGTTGGCAATCATCGGCAACGTCAAGCCAACCAGATCGAATCCCATCTCGTGGGCAGCGGCAAAAATATCCTGTTTTAATTGTACGCTCATACAGATTAAATCTGGTAGAGACGCATTGCATGCGTCTCGGAATTTATTCCGCCGGGGAACCACTAACAGGCAATTTCAAATTTTTCCCAGCCCTGACCTGCAGGGCGGTAACGATAATATCGACCACCGTATCCGGGGAAAATCGCGAGACATTGACAACCAAATCATACCGACGCGGATCATACGCATATTTTCCAAAATGATTTTCGATGAACTGGCTTCGATTCTGATCGATCAACTCCATCTGGTCTCGGGCGGTATTGTGGTCGAGGTCCATGCGTTTGGCAAAGGTTTCCAGGCGATAATCATACGGGGCGACCAGTCGAACGGCCAAGCCGCACTGACGGGGGAGAATGAAATTGGCTCCCCGACCAACGATGATGGCGTGGGTATTAAGACAAACCGCCAGAACGGCGCGGGAAAGCCGCAAAAAATACCCCGTTTCATCCACCGTCGGACCAAAAGAAAGAGAACTGCAAATCCCTTCGATCCAGCCGAGCGTATGATTATCCAGCGTTTCGTAAAGCCGGCGGCGAACGTCATCGCGTTTCACCATGTAATCTAGAATTTCCCTATCGAATTTCTGAAAACCCGTACGCTCGGCGAGTTTTTCCACGATCGGGTCCGTTCCACAGCCGCTCTCGCGTGAAAGAGTTATATAGAATCGCAGCTTTTGGCAGGCAGGCCCGGTGGAAATATTTTTTGCCCCCTGTTCCCGCAAAAGGGACCAATTCCGCATCTGCCGTTCAATCATGGTGGGAAGACCGCCCGAACTTTTCCGAGATGAATGAGCCATGTGTTACTCCTTCACTGATTATTTTACATTAACGTGTGTCTAAAATCTATACCAGGAACTTTTTATCCCGTTGGATAGACGCAGCCATTTTCTTCGCTAACTCCTCGTATCCCGCTCGTTCCATCAGGGCAAACGTGGCCTGCTTCCCCAACTCCACCGCCGGTTGATCGTAAGTATTTAAATTAAAAAGCGATCCGGCAATGCTGGTGGCGGTTTCAAGCATATAAATAAACTGCCCCACGCAATACGCGCTAATCTCGGGAAATACAATGGTCAGACACGGACGCTTCGAAGCCACCAGTGCGTATTCGGTTGCGATTTTTTCGTTATTGATCAATTTCTCCAGCGATTTTCCACCCAGATAGGCAATACTTTCAACCTGTTCCAGTTCGCGTGGAATTGGGCACTGGGAAGCAAATTTCTCCACCTCCAGGAATGTGAATACCTTATTGTTGAGTCCTTCCCGATAGAGTTGAACCTGGCTGTGCTGATCGGTCGTGCCCAAAGCCTTGATCGGAGTAGGACCGATCTGAGCGGGTTTGCCGTCCAAAGTCTTATCCTTACCCAAAGATTCAGCCCACAACTGGCGGAACCAGTCCGAAAGGTCCTTTAGCTGGTAGCTGTAAGGCATCATAACGCTAAGCGTCTTTCCCTGGCCGTAAAATAAATATTGAATCAGGGCAAAAATGGCAGCCGGGTTTTCAACTAATTCCGTCTTTGAAACACGCTGGTCCATATCCCTGGCCCCAGCCATCAATCCTTCAATATCGATCCCGCACATCGCAGCTGAAAATAAACCCACCTGTGACAGCACACTGAATCGCCCACCCACTCCCGGCGGGACCGCAAGCGTAATATACCCATCCCGCGCGGCTATCTGCCGTAATGTCCCGCTCGCCGGATCGGTCGTCACGATAATATTCTCCGCAAGTTTGGAAGCCCCACGCCGCGTTCGAATCAAATTCCGAACAATCAAAAATTGCGAAGCCGTCTCCGCCGTTTCTCCTGATTTGCTAACCACATTAAAAAGAGTCCGATCAAGCTGCCCGTCGAGCAGGTCCAATAATCCCTGAAACTGCACCGGATCAACGTTGTCCATGACAAACGTTTTCGGACCAGCTCGCCGATCCGAAGGCAGCAGATTATAGAACGGATGATTGAGCGCTGTCTGCAAGGCAATATTACCGAGCGCCGACCCGCCAATCCCGAGAACGACCAGATTGTCATATCGGCCGCGCATTTCCCCCGCCACATCTTTGGTCCGCTGCACCATTTGTTGGTCATAAGGAAGCCGCCGAAACGGCAGTTTCCCATCCGCTACTTGTTGATTAATACTGTTCACCGTCTGGGCAATCTGATCGGTATAATATTTGAATTGATCCAGACTTAAACCATGCTCCTGACCTACTATGTCTGCCGTAACGTTCTTGTAATAAAGTTTGATTTGATCTGCCATTATTAACTCCTTCACTATGGACTATGACTTTCTTTCTCTTCTCCGTCATGACGCAAGTAGGGGCGGGGCTTGCTCCGCCTTCTTTAATACATAGGCAATTACGCCTCGATCTGTTTATGCTCCAGCTTGAATTTCATTAGATCGTCTCTTTTCGTTTTCGCCTTAGCTAAAAACTCGCATATCTTTTTCGAATCCTTGTTCTTAATCGCCACCCTGAGTTTATCTATTTCCCCGATAAATTTTTTCAAGGCCGACTCAATTTTGTCCGAATTTGAGACCAGAATATCATGCCAAAGATTCACATCGCCGGAGGCGATACGGGTGGTATCGAGGAATCCGGTCCCTGTAAACCTAAGCTGATCTTCCGAGCAGGCGTTGACCAAGCCGGCGGCGACCAGATGCGGCAAATGCGAAACCGCAGCCAGTAATTGATCGTGCCGTTCCGGGGAAGTCTGGATAACCCGCATCCCGATCAGAGTCCAAAGTTCACTGACCAGATTTACCGCATCAGTGGAATTTCCTGGGGTGGGGGTAATGAAACAATTGGCATTGGCAAACAAATCAGGCCGGGCAAAGTCGATCCCCCGCTTTTCCGACCCGGCGATGGGGTGCGACCCCACAAATTCGATCTTGCGTTTGAGCAATTGTCCGCCCCACTGACAGACTTTTCGCTTGGTCGAACCGACATCAGTAACGATCGCCCCTGGCTGAAGAATAGCAGCCAATGAGTCAATGGTCTTCTTAATCAAACTGATGGGGGTAGCGATAATAACCAGTTGGCTGTCGGCCAGTGCGGATAAATCTTCCGAAGCCTCATCAATGGCTCCGATCTGAATGGCCCGGTCAAGCGATGATTTACGATGACCGATCCCGACGATTTTGGCCGGGATATCCCGACTTTTAAGAGCCAAACTGATCGATCCGCCTAAAAGACCGGGCCCGACAATACCGATTTTCCCTAAGTCTTTAATTTTCAAGACATTACCCTTTAATGAATTAGCCATAAAAGCACGTTAAGCCTACCATAAGACTTTCAACAAGTCAATTTTTATCTTGTGTTATCGTTGGAAAAACTGTATCCTTGTTAGCTACACATTGACATACCGTGAGACGCATTGCATGCGTCTCCTTCATATAGATGTTGGAGAGATTTGATATGGCGGATAATAACACTGGCAAGCAAGGCCAGTTTTCGGCAGGACCGATATTAGAATTTGAAAGACCTTTGGTTCAGATCGAACAGCAGATCATGGAACTGGAGCGTCAACAGATAACGACGGGCCGGGATTGCTCCGTCGAAGCCCGCGAACTGCGGACGACCCTCGTCGCGTTAATGAAAAAAACCTACGCGAATCTCAAACCCTGGGAAAAGGTCCAGGTCGCCCGGCATCAAAAACGCCCGCAAGCCGTCGATTACATCCGTATGATCGTTCGGGATTTTTGCGAAGTCTGCGGCGACCGGCAATTTCGGAATGACAAGTCCATCATCACAGGTTTTGGCCGACTGGCCGGGCATAAGTGTATGCTCATCGCACATCGCAAAGGACGGGATATTAAAGAGAAGGTGGAATGTTATTTCGGCTGCGCACATCCGGAAGGATACCGTAAAGCCCTGCTGAAAATGAAACTGGCTGAAAAATTCCACCTGCCCGTGGTTTGCCTAATTGATACACCCGGCGCCTACCCTGGAATCGGCGCCGAAGAACGGGGAATCGCCCAAGCCATTGCCGTGAACCTAATGGAAATGGCCCGGCTGCAAACCCCCATCGTCTGCGTAGTCATCGCCGAAGGTGGTTCAGGCGGAGCCTTGGGAATTGGAGTCGGAGATCGAGTCGCCGCTATGGAACACGCCTATTATTCCGTCATTAGTCCCGAAGGCTGCGCCGCCATCCTCTGGAAAACGGCGGAAAAAGCCCCCGAAGCTGCCGAATGCCTGAAATTGACCCCAAAAGACCTCAAAAAACTAAAAATCATCGACGATATCGTTCCCGAACCCCTCGGCGGAGCCCATCGCGACCCCGCCGTCGCCGCCTCGAACCTGGAACATTACCTGGCCGAATCCTTAACCAGGCTCAACCGCATACCCACCGAAAAACTTCTACACCAGCGGTACGAAAAGCTTCGCCACATGGGCGAATTCTTCCAAACCGGACCCTCAGCCCCAGCCATAAAACCTAAACGCCAACCGGGTAAAATTGAAACCCACGAATTTTCATCCCTGACCCAAAAACCGGTCAAAGTATAATTATCTTGATTCTTGGTAGAGACGCATTGCCTGCCTCTCTTTGTTCAGCTATTAAAGACCAAGTAGTTTAATTGCGTTTTCCTTGGCGACCTTGTAACCGTTCAGACCCATAATCCCATTCTCATCAAAACATCTTCACTTTTCCGATAATCTTCATATCGTGGAATGAGGATTGGCCGGTGGAACCGACCCGTGAACAATTTTATCAGCAACGGATTGC